>JACCEB010000783.1_pt1 | contig 22355 bp, 24 predicted proteins | sample 7454761 | NCBI WGS metagenome assembly JACCEB01 (sample SAMN15323454, study PRJNA562643) | freshwater metagenome | isolation source: river surface water | place: USA:Blue River Watershed | collected 2017-08-18 | reverse complement strand
GAGATGCTGGAACCCACTTTCGGCGGGATCAACCTCGAAGACATCAAGGCTCCTGAGTGCTTTTACATTGAAGAAGAGCTGAAAAAGCGGGTGAAAATTCCGGTTTTCCACGATGACCAGCACGGGACGGCCGTGATCTCGGCGGCGGCGTTCTTGAATGCGCTGGAAGTGACTGGAAAAGACATTTCGAAAGTGCGCGTCGTTTTCAGCGGCGCGGGTGCTGCGGCCATTGCGTGCGCAAACTTGTACCTGGAATTGGGAGTGCGTCGCGAAAACATCGTGATGTGCGACTCCAAAGGCGTGATCTATCAGGGCCGAAAAGAGGGGATGAACCCCTACAAAGAACGCTACGCGGTCGAGACCGACATGCGAACCATCGGCCAGGCTATGAAAGGCGCTGACGCTTTCGTGGGCGTTTCCGTGAAAGACGGCATCACGGCCGAGATGGTCAAGGGTATGGCCAAAGATCCGATCATTTTCGCGATGGCTAACCCGGATCCGGAAATTCTTCCTGAAGATGCTCTGAAAATTCGTCCGGATGCCATCATGGCAACAGGCCGCTCGGATTATCCAAACCAAGTGAACAACGTGCTTGGATTCCCCTTTATTTTCCGGGGAGCCTTGGACACGCGCTCGATGGCCATCAATGAGGCCATGAAGATGGCGGCCGTGCGTGCTCTGGCTCAGTTGGCAAAAGAAGATGTGCCTGAGAGCGTTTCTCGTGCTTACGGCGGCCAGTCCTTCAAGTTCGGGCGCGATTATCTGATCCCGAAACCTTTCGATCGCCGGGTTCTTCTTTGGGTCGCACCTGCTGTTGCGAAAGCCGCAATGGATACTGGGGTGGCCCGTCAGAAGATCGATCTGGTGGAATACCGCGAGCGCCTGGAAGCGCTTTTGGGTTCGACCTACACGGTCATGCGCGGAATTAAAAAGCGCGTTCAGGCCGGTGTGGAAGGCTCGGGTCGTCCCACTCTGGTCTTCCCGGAAGGCGAACACGAGAAGATTCTCCGTTCGGCGAACACCATTCGCGAAGAAGGAATTGCCGATGTGGTGCTCCTGGGGCGCGAAGCTGTGATTCGGAAAAAATCCGAAGAGCTGGGCTTGGGAGATATGACCAAGGACTTCAAAATCATTCACCCTTCGGTCGGAGAGCATCAGGAACAGTTCGCTCAAAAATTCCATGAGAAGCGGAACCGAAAAGGCGTGACGCTTCAGCTCGCCATGGAGTTGATGAAGCAGCCCAACTACTACGCTTCGATGATGGTCGAGACAGGGCTTGCTGACGGCGTGATGGGTGGCGTGACCCAAAGCTATCCGCAGATGCTTCGTCCGGCGATTCAGGCGATCGGCGCCAAGCCAGGCTCCCGCTTGGCAGGCATCTACATGATGGTGCTGAAAAAGCGCGTGCTTTGGTTTGCCGACACGACGGTGAATATTGAGCCGACGGCCGAAGAATTGGCAGATATCGCCATTCTGACTTCCGACTTCGCGCGTTCTTTTATGTCGAGTGATCCGCGAGTGGCGATGCTTTCATTCTCGAACTTCGGCTCGAGCGATCACCCGTTTGCACTGAAAGTGAAGCGGGCCACTCAAATCATCAAGTCGCGACAGCCGAAACTGATCGTCGACGGTGAGATGCAGGCCGACACGGCTTTGTACCCTGGGGTTTCTCAGGAAGCGTTCCCGTTCAACCAGGTGCCGGGTAATGCCAATGTGTTGATCTTCCCAGATCTGCAATCGGGCAACATTGCTTACAAATTGCTCAGCAAAATGGGCGTCGCGGAAGCAGTGGGCCCCATTCTGGTGGGGATGAATAAACCTGTTTACGTCCTTCAGCATAACTCGGACGTAAACGATGTGGTGAACATGGCGGCGATTGCGGCCATGGACATTCAGGTTCGAAAAGCCAAGCCTCAAGCTTAAGAATTCAAAGTGAAGTTAAAGGAGTAAAAAATGTCTCAAAAACAAGCTGTTTTGACTGCGAATGCTCCGCAACCGATCGGCCCCTACAGCCAGGCCATTCGTGCTGGCGAGTGGCTTTTCTGCTCGGGCCAGATTCCTCTCAATCCCGCGGACGGCCAACTGGTGGGCGGTAGCGATGTTTCCGCGCAGGCTCGTCAGGTTTGTGTGAATCTTCTCGAGGTGCTGAAAGCCGGCGGAGCAACTGCTCAGAACGTCGTGAAGACCACGATCTTCTTGAAGAGCATGGAAGATTTTCCAAAAGTGAACGCCGTCTACGGTGAGTTTTTCGGTGGTACGCCCCCGGCTCGTTCCACCGTAGAAGTCGCGCGTCTTCCGAAGGATGTTCTGGTCGAGGTCGAAGCCATCGCATTCTTGGGCTAAGGCCCGGGGAAGAGGTGAGGGCTTGGCCCGAATCAAGATCCGGCGCTTTTCGCGAAGTCTCCTTTCTGTTGGCACGCTTCTCGTGGGCATGCTGGCAGGTGCTTTTGCGGTCGCACTTTTCACGGCAGGCGATCTTTATGAGTACCAGGATACTTGGGATGGCACGCGCCTTCCGAAAGTCGACTCGATTGTCTGCTTAGCCGGGGGCCGAGGGCGCATTGCAACGGCAGGCGATCTTTGGCTTCGCTACTGGGAAGCTGCGCCCGCTTCGGTACCCATTCTCTACTTTTCTGGACTCGGCCATCAGGTGGGTTTTGGTGATTTGGGTCACCAGCTTCGTCGGGGCCTTCAGGAAGTTCTCACTCCCGAGCGCGTCGTGATCGAGAACGAGAGCGAGAATACCGAAGAAAACGCGCAGTTTTTGGTTCGGCACGCCAAGCTGAAGCAGTGGGGGTCGGTCTTGCTCGTGACTTCGCCTTATCACATGCGGCGCGCTCGGTTGATCTTGGAGCGTGAAGCAAGAAGTCAGGGCTTGCCCTTGCGCGTCGAGACCTACTCGGTCTTTCAGGAGCCTTTTGAGCCGGGAGATTGGCGAACGAGCCTTCATGGGATTCGAGTCACATTGACTGAATACCTGAAGTTCCTCGCATTCCGTTTCAGGACACGGAGCTAAAGGCTGACTTCCGCTTTTAGGGCTTAGCCAAGATGATTCCGCGCAGGCGGACTTGGCGCATGAGTTCGTGAACGGCTTTCGCGCGGTGACTCAGGCTGTTTTTCTCGGCTTCCGTCATTTCGCCCAGGGTTTTCGTCGAACCTTCCGGGATGAAAACGCTGTCGTAACCGAAACCCTGATCGCCGCGAGGTTCGTCAGCAATTTTGCCGGTGAGTTCACCTGCGGCGTGGACCAGGATCCCTTCCATGCAGAGTGCAAGAGAGGTGACAAAGCGAGCGCTTCGGTCGGTTTGTCCCTTCATTTCGGAAAGGAGCAGTTCGATGTTGGCGCGATTTTGCTCCAAGCGGGACAAAGTGCGTCCGGGAACTTGAGCGTAGCGGAAGCTTCGCGGCCCTGGGCGTCCTTGAAGTGCAGAGACTTCCAGTCCCGTGTCGTCGGCCAAGCAGGGGTAATGCGATCCTTGGTTGGCGAGTCGCGCTTTGGCGACTGCGTTTTCTTGGTAAGTGGCGAACTTCTCGACAAAGGCAAGTTTGCCGGCATTTCGCAGCATCAAGTCGGCCGAGACGATTTCGATCTCGGGATAGCTTTGAAACAGGGCGCGGAATTCATTCAGCTTGTCAGGGTTTGTGCTCGCCAGGATGACCTTGTTTGAAAGTCGCATGGCGGGAATCTAGCACTGCGATTCTCACTCGTAAACGAGCGTGTAGCTGACTTTTTGAGTGTATTCGATTTCGGCCGCAGTGATTCCCCCCGCCTGGACGGCCGGGCCGTAAACTCCGAGCAGGAAATTTCGCCAGGTATTTTGCTCGGTGGAGTTATTTCCGGGGCATTTCGTGGCGTCCCCGTAGCAGCTAGCAAAAAGCGTGAGGACATCCGTACAAGTACCTTCGTAGCTTCGGGTGCCGGAAGCGGTTACGGCGATGCGGCCGCGCATGGGGAGATCCTGATAAACGAAGCGCGGTGCTTGCGTGAGTTTCCCAGAACCGCCCATCGTCCAAATGTGCTTGCAGGGGGGCGAATCAAGAAGGGGGATTTCCTCGCGGACGGGTTCGAGTGCGAAGGCACCTGCTTTTGCAACAGTGACGGGGGTCTTGTAACCTTTGTCTCCGACAATTCCGAGCACGTAGCCAGAGCCAGTGCTGGGGTCCATGCTGAGTCCTGCCGGATCGGTCAGGAAAATATCCCAGTCGTCCGGAAGGCTTTCGGTGAGACCCGCAAAGCGCCGCACTTCAACGGGCTGTCCGGGGCGTTGCAAGGTCACTTCAAAAGTGAGGCGGAGGGGGGCGCTTCGGTAGTAGCCCGTCAAATTTTCCAGGCTTTCGGCTTTCTCGATGAAGTTCCCCCAGCGGCAGCCGGAAAGGGCGGTCGACATCAAGAGAATCGAGGTCAGGGACAGGGCGAAGCGCATGCGCATTGGGAAAGGCCTCCTTGCTCAGGAAGCGTTTCGGTCACTGCCGTGAAATTCTCGATGGGCAGGTTTTGCCGGTGTTTTTACGGAAGGTGAACAGTGTTTTTGGTCTTAATTGAGCGCCGTCAACTCTTCCTCGCTGGCGCAGAGAAACGGCGGACTTTGGCGGAACTCAGCGGCCAGGGTGCTGGCGCATTCCTTTTGGTAGTGGTGTCCGGGAAGAAGGAGGGTTTCGGGCGGAAGCGATTTTAGCTTTTGAAGCGTCGCATACATTTGCGAATCGCTTCCCGTAGGAAGGTCGGTTCTGCCACAGTCGCGAATGAAAACCGTGTCGCCGCTGAAAAGAAGCGGGGGGCACGTGCCGAGGCTTTGCTGCGCCGGTGCAAAGTAGGAGATGGCTCCTGCGCTGTGGCCGGGGGTGGCCAGTGCTTGAACCGAGAGGTTGCCGACTTCCAGTGTTTCGCCGCCCTGAAGGACGTTCAGGCGTGGGCTGGCTTTCAGCTCGGGTGAAAGGCGGTGCAAGTCGCCCTGGCCCACGTATACGGGAATTTCCGGAAATTCCCGTAAAAGCTTCGGAAGACCTGCCACGTGATCGTGGTGGGTGTGGGTCAGCCAAATTCCGGAAAGCCGCAAGGAATGCTGATCCATGGCGGAAAGCACAGGCTCAAGATCGGATTGTGGATCCAGCCAGACGCAATCTTTCGAAGTCCAGTCGATCAGCAAATAGATGAAGTTTTTGTGCATTCCCAGTTCCCATTGAGCGACCGGGTGCCCTGAGTGCAGACCTTGGGCGTAAGCTTGATCGAGGTGGGCGGGAAGGGTGGGTGTCATGATGAGACATCACTCTCCCACCCATCCGGGACTCAGGCAATGCGCTTCCGGGGCATGCTGCGTTCGCTTCGTGAGCTGCCGCGCGCAAGAAGGTAGCCCGCCACGCCGACTGCGGCCAAGATTCCCACCACTGCCAACACGCGGGTGGAGTTCTCATTCATCCATTCCTGAGCGTCTTCGTAATATTCCCCGGCTCGCTCACTCAGGCCCTGGGCCATGGTTTCCGCGCGTTGCCGGATATCTTGAGTCAGATGCTGAACATTGCTCCGGACGTCCTCTACGGATTCGTCGATGCTGTCGCGGATACTGGTCGTTTTGGTGGGGGGCATGGGGGGATTCTCCTCAGGGCTTGTGAGGTGCAATCGCTGTTCCCCTTTCAGGATTCGTGGTAGCCCCGCTTCATGGCGAACGACTTCAAGAACTTGCCCACGGGGTTTGGTTGGTCGCAGGGCCGGGTGGCGCTGCAGCCTCACGTGAAAATTCCTTCGGGAACTTACGAAGAAGAGCACGCGCGAAATGGCTTTTTCGGCCGGACGAGCCACTTGTATCACCGGCACCCGCCGACGGGTTGGCTGCGAATCGAGGGGCCGCTGAAGCCGCACGCTTATCTGGCGACCAAAGTCCCAGGAAAAGCGCAGCACGAGGGCCAGCCCGAGTTTCTTCTTGAAAACTCGGACGTTCGCTTAGGGATTGCCAAGCTCGATTCTGCGATGCCGTATTTCTCGCGAAATGGAGACGGCGACGAAGTGCGCTTCATCCACGCAGGCGAAGGAACGCTTGAGACCGATTACGGCAACGTGGCCTACCGAAAAGGGGATTACTTAGTGATCCCGCGCGGCACGACCTACCGTTTCGTCCCCAAGGGCCAGGACTGCCATTTGGTCATCGAGTCCTACTCGGAAATCACTCTGCCTGACCGAGGCATGTTGGGTCGCCACGCGCAGTTTGATCCGATGGTGATGAGAATTCCGGTGCTTCCGGAAGAGGAGCCTCGCTCGGGCGCCAACGCTCAGGGCGAGTACGAGCTTCGAATCAAGCGGGAAGGCGAGTGGACCCGTGTGTTTTATCCGTGGAGTCCACTGAACGCCGCAGGCTGGAAGGGCGACCTTTCGCCTTGGGCTCTGAACGTCGACGACATTCGTCCGATTGTTTCGCCGCGATTCCATCTTCCGCCGAGCGTCCACACGACGTTCTTGGGGCGAAATTTTGTCATCTGTTCTTTCTTGCCGCGTCCTTTGGAAAGCGAAGAAGGAGCGATGAAAGTACCATTTTATCATCGCAATATCGATTTCGATGAAGTGCTGTTTTATCACGCGGGAAATTTCTTCTCGCGCGAAGGAATCTCGGAAGGCGCCATTACTTGGCATCCTTTCGGGATCCACCATGGTCCGCATCCGAACGCGGAAACGAATGCCGCCAACAAGGCTGAAACCCAGGAGATCGCGGTGATGTTGGACACCCGGTATCCGCTCCGTGCCACCGAATCGGCCCGATCGGTGGAAGTGGAAAGTTACGCCATGAGTTGGCGTGCCGACCAAAAACGCTGACCCTTTTCGGACCCTGAGAATTCTCAAGAAAGTAGCTGTCTCATGAAAACGATGACTGAATTTTCGTCCTACGCTTTGAAAACCGCCGTGGAAGCTGCGGACGCATTGGCGACTTCGGGAAAGACTCCCGAAGAAATTCCGGCCGCTTTGGGCGAGCAATTGAAGCTGGAAGGCGACAAGTTGAATTGGATGGTTGCCGCGATCGACGTGGCGCGCGCCAAGAACAAAAACCTGAAGCGCATTTTGGTTCTGACCCTGAACGAGGGTGAAGCAGCTCCGAAGGGCGCTGAAGTGAAGGAAGGCTTCGTACTTCTGCCGGAAACTTTCCCGTCGGCCCACGCACCGGCTGCTCCTCAGAAAGACGATCGTCGCGATGGCAAGCGTGGCGGTAAGCGCGGAGGAAAACGCGGTGATCGCGATGGCAAGCGTGGCGACCGAGACGGAAAGCCCGGCGGCGGTGAGCGTGGTGCCCGCGGCCCACGCCGCGACGGTGACAGCGGCCCACGCCGCGAAGAAAACACTGGTCCTCGCGGTCCTCGTCCGGCAGTGGCTGCTGGCGGTCCGAAGCCCGCTCCTGTGGTGATCAAGCCCAAGGCTCCGGCCGCAGCACCGACCGGCGACGCAACCTGATTTTTTGAAAAAGCGGGTCGATCCTTGGGCCGTGCGCCTGAAGGGTCGACCCTTTTTTGAAGCGTTGAAGGGTCGGCCTGTCCGCCGACCTTTTTTGTTTTGCCGGACCGTTAGAGCCGCGCTCGTTATTTTGCCGACCACTCGAGCATGAGCTCGAGCGGCTTCAGGGCGGCCTCTCTCAGTGCCACGGGCATTTGAATTTCCGGGGCTTCATCTCGCAGAGCCAAGTGAAGTTTTTCCAAAGTGTTCAGCTTCATGAATGGACATTCATTGCAGGCACAATTTCCGTTCGGCGGCGCGGGAATCAGCGTTTTCCCTGGCGCGCGTTTTCTCATCGCGTGAAGAATTCCTTCTTCGGTTGCGATGATGAATTTCTGTTTCGGGGAATCCGTAACGTACTTCAGAAGCGCTGACGTACTGCCGACGAATTCGGCTTTCTTGAGCAGCGAGTCTTCACATTCGGGGTGCGCAATCAGCTCGGCCTCGGGGTGCTCGAGCCTCAGGGCCGCGATTTTTCTCTCTGAAAAAGTTTCGTGAACGATGCACGCGCCTTGCCAGAGCAGCATTTCGCGGCCGGTTTGCTTGGCAACCCAAGCGCCCAAGTTCCGATCGGGGGCAAAGAGAATGGGACGATCTTTGGGGATTTGACTGACGATTTTGACGGCGTTCGAACTTGTCACGATCACATCGCTCTGAGCTTTGATCTCGGCCGAGCAATTGATGTAGCTCACGACGAAATGATCGGGATGCCTTTCACGGAATTTCCGGAAAGTCTCAGGCGGACAACTGTCCGAAAGCGAGCAGCCGGCTCGGAGGTCGGGGAGAACGACGCGGCGTGAAGGATTCAGGATTTTTGCTCCCTCGGCCATGAAATGGACGCCTGCGAAAACGATTAAATCAGCCTCCGTTTTTTGAGCCGCTCGGGCCAGTTCCAAGCTGTCCCCGACGAAGTCTGCGACGTCTTGGATGTCCGGTTCCTGATAATAATGCGCCAGAATGACTGCGTTTTTTTGCTTCTTCAGGCGTCCGATTTCTTCGAAAAGGTCCATGATCGCTCCAATTTCAAGGACTTAGCATCTTTGGCTGGCTGCATCAATCTTGAGTGTCGGTGCTTGCCAGAGTGTCGGGGTCTGGTTTAGGTTCCAAGTCGCAATGGAAGTACGTCCCAATCAAAGCTCCTGGTGGGGCGAAGCAGGAACCTGGCTGAGGCAACGTCTGAGCGGCGGAGGAGATTCCGTGGTGAGAGTTCTCAAAAAAGGCCAAGCCATGCGGGTGATTTTTTTCTACCCCGGCGAAGAAGGCACTTATGTGGACCATGCGCACGTGACTCTGTTTGAGAACGGAATCGTGCACATCAAGTCCAGCCAAGAAGAGACGACGACGCACCTTCAAAATTGCGAAATCCTTTGGACCTTCGAAGTGGAAGAGGGTGAGCGCCAGAACAAAGTGCGCTTGCTCAAGCCCAAGCCAGATCGTTCAGGCGATGAACCTGGTAAAGGTGGTCCATCTCGTAATCCTGAACTCACCTGAGAGTTGAAAGTGAAACGGCTTCGGATTCGCTTGATCCAAGTCGGTGTCGCGCTCGGCCTCTGGAACGGCATCTTTTTCTCCGCGCTGACTCAGGCTGCGTCCCCAGTGCCTGAGCTTCGCGTCCTCACCTACGATAGCTTGGCCGCGCCCGGAGGGCTCGGTCCAGAAGTGGTGCGCCGGTTTGAGGTGTCTTGTGGCTGTCGAGTGAGACTTCTCGGAGTCGGCGATTCGGGCCTCTTGGTTGCGCGCCTTCGGATGGACGAAGAGCGCCGAAAACCTTCCGCCCATTTAGTATGGGGCGTTGACCAATGGCTTTGGCCGAAAGTGCGGAAGTACGCCGCACCCCTCAGTTCCTGGCAGCCCGAGCGGTGGAAGGAAATGGAAGCTCATTTCCGATTGAGCCGCGACTTCGAGGGTTTCTTACCTTTTGATGGTGGCCCGCTTTCTCTCATCGTCGATCGAAAACATCCGAATGGACGAGACCTTCCCGGGAAAATTCCTCTTCGCCAGCTTTCCAGCGAAAGCTTTCGGAAGCGCCTGATCTTAGAGGATCCTCGGACCTCTGGGCCTGGCTTGGCGCTCGAGCGACTGTCTCGTCAAATTTTCTCAACACCTTCGGCGTACTCCGATTTTTGGCGAGGCCTACGAGAGCACTGGCTCGCTTTGTTTCCAGGCTGGAGCGCGGCTTACGGTGCTTTTTTGAAGGGCGAAGCTCCGGTGGTTTGGAGTTATCTTTCCAGTCTGGCTTATCACCGCGCGAAGGATCCGAAAGATTCGGCGCGGTTTGAGACGATTCTTTTTGAAGAAGGGCAACCGCTTCAAGTCGAAGGTGCTTTCTTGTTGAAAGGCGCGCATTCATTGAGTCGGGAAACTCAGGAACTCGCGCTTCGTTTTTTGAATTTTCTTTTGTCGGACGAAGTTCAAAAAGAAGTGCCCCGGAGAAATTGGATGCTCCCCGTGATTCGCGGGACGCCGCTTCCTGATGAGTTCCAAAATCTTCCGAAGCCCGTTCGGCACCTTCGACTCGATAAGGAAACGGACGCATTCTCGGGAGGAGAGTTCGATGCTTGGCTTCGGGCGGTTCAGCTCTAAGATTTCAAGGCATCGGGCCAGTGTGGGGGCGCCCAGCCACTGGGTGTTTTTTGCTGCAACGATCGCGCTCTTTTTTTGGGTTCTCTTTTTTTTGTTCCCCGTTGCGGCCGTAATAGTTCGTGCGGGAAAAAGCGGTCCTTGGGACCCTGTGGTTGGAGCGGTTGCGTGGGTGACGCTGAAGCAGGCCGTCTTGTCGCTCCTCTTGAGTCTTGCGCTGGGAGTTCCGATCGGGCTTGCCATGGCCTCGATCCTGCCGCGTGATTCGTGGCCCGCAGCTTGGGTGCGCGCGCTTCTCGGTGCTCCGTTTGGCGTTCCCACCGTGGTCGCGGGTCTCGTTGGTCTTCAGTGGATGGGGCGAAATGGTTGGTTGGCCCGCGCGGGATTGCCCGGGGTTTGGGCGTATTCTTTAGCTGGCGTTATCGCCGTTCACGTTCTCTACAATGCTCCTTGGGTGGCACTCGTTACGGCTCAAGGGCGCTGGGCTGTGCCGGTTCGCGAGCTCGAAGTGATCAAAGGCATTGGCGGAAGCGCTTGGGCCAGGTTTCGCCTCGCGGTTTTGCCGCGACTTTCTTCGCGTCTCGCAGCCACCGCACTTCAGGTGTATTGCCTGTGCTGCTTGAGTTTTGGTTTGGTTTGGGTGCTCGGAGGTGGGCCTCCTGTCCAAACTTTAGAGGTCCTTCTGAATTCTCGTCTCCGAAGCTCGGACTTGGATTTTGGAAGTGCGGCTTGGGCGGGAACGCTTCAATTCGGAATGACGGCTTTGCCGGCGGGATTGGCGGCGCTTTGGGAGCGCAAGAGAAGACGCCGCACTCAAGAAGTGACCGAAGAAGCCCCACGACTCGAAGTGAGCACTCCCGTTGAAGTGAGGAAAAGAACAAGCTGGCTTGGCTGGGCGGCTCTTGGAGTCGCGGGCTTTCCTCTTCTGCCATGGGTTGTTTTCATTTTGGGTGCTTCAGGGAAAATCTGGCGCGATTCGAGCTTTCTTTTAGGACTTCTGAGTGCGGTTGGAACGTCCTTGGGGTTATCGATTTCTTCGGCGGCATTGACCCTGGTGTGGGTCGGGCTGGCTCACTTGGGCGGACGTGCGCATCCTCGTGCACACTGGATTTTGGGACTCCTCCAAGCTCTTCCGGCGGGAGTGTCCTCTTTGGTTTTAGCTTTGGGCGTGGCCTTAGCATTCGGTCAGTGGTTAGACCCTTTTGCAGGGGCTTGGGTTTGGGTCGTTGTGATTCAAGCGGTGGTGGCGCTTCCTTGGGCCTACCGAGCACTTGGACCTGTTCTTGAAAAAGTTTCGATTCGAGAGTTGGAAGCGGCTCGGTCGGGAGGAGCCTCCCCGGTGCTGGCCTATTATTGGGTCGAGTGGCCCAGAATCCGAGGCAGTGTTCGCGGAGTGGGAATGGCTGTTGCGGCTTTGGGGCTGGGAGAGCTCGGGGCTGCTGGTTTCTTCTTAGGCGAAGGGCAAGCGCCTCTCGCAGTTTGGGTGTCGCGGTATTTTTCTCAGTACCGGTTTGAAGAAGCGCATGCGGTGGGGGCTTGTTTAACGGTCCTTGCTCTGGGAGGCCTTCTTGCGGCACGAGGAAGGTCGGCATGAGTCAGGTAGGTTCTCTCCGAGTCGAGAATTTGCGTTGGAGCTGGCCTGGCTTCGAACTTCGCGCTGATTTTGAAGTGCGCCCGGGCGAGCGACTCCTGCTCAGTGGCCGGAGTGGTTCTGGAAAAACTTCGCTTCTTCGCATTCTTTCGGGACTCGAGCCGGCCTGGGGAGAAGCTTCTGGCCGGATTCTTTTGGGGGATCAGGAAATTCACCCCTGGGCACCCGAGCGTCGTCAGATCGGGATGGTTTTTCAGGATCAAGGGCTGCTCTCGGCCTGGGATGCCGTCGATAACGCAACTTTGGGATGGAAAGTGCGCGGGGTCTCGAGACCCGAGCGCGAAAGTCGGATTTTGCCCGTCCTCGAAGCTTGGGGCCTTCGGCATGCGGTTTCGACTCCAGTGACGCGGTGGTCTGGAGGCGAGAAGCAGCGCCTGGCTTTGATTCGGGCGTGGGTTTGGAAACCCTCTTTGATCCTTCAAGATGAGCCATTTTCAGCGCTCGACACCGAAACTCGAGGTCGAGTCGTCACGCAGCTTCAGGCTTGGCACCGAGAGTCGGCCGTTCCTTTGATCCACGTCTCGCATGACGAAGCGGAAGGGGCGCCCTGGATCACGGGCCGCATCGTTCTCAAAGAGTCGGGCTCGGTTCGGAGTTTTGTCCGGGAGTGACCGGGTTAGGCGTTGACCCGTTCGCCGTTTGGAGACTAGATTCCTTCGTCTAGCACCCACAAGGAGATCTCCAAGATGGCCGGCGCAGGCTCGCACCCCACTTTCAATCAACTGAAAGCGCCAACCCAAGGTGAGCGCATCACGATCCAGAACGGAAAACTCAATGTTCCGGATCAACCGATTATCCCCTTCATCGAAGGCGATGGAACGGGTCGCGACATCTGGCGCGCTTCGCAGCAAGTTTTCGATGCGGCGGTAAAAAAAGCATACGGCGGCAAACGCCAAATTCATTGGTTTGAAGTTTATGCCGGCGAAAAAGCATTCAACCAATACCAAGACTGGTTGCCAGAAGACACCCTGACGGCCCTTCGGCATTACTTGGTTTCGATCAAAGGGCCTCTGACCACTCCGATCGGCGGTGGGATTCGCTCTCTGAACGTCGCGCTTCGCCAGATGCTGGACTTGTATGTTTGCTTGCGTCCGGTTCGCTGGTTCAAGGGTGTTCCTTCTCCAGTGAAAGCTCCGCAAAAAGTGGACATGGTGATTTTCCGCGAGAACACCGAGGACATTTACGCAGGCATCGAATTCGACGCAGGAACGGAAGCTGCCAAGAAAGTGATCGCTTTCTTGAAAGAGTCGTTCCCGAAAGAATACGGAAAAATCCGCTTCCCGGAGACGACTTCCATTGGAATCAAGCCGGTTTCGCAAGAAGGTACGGCGCGCTTGGTGCGTTCTGCGATTGATTACGCGATCGAGAACCGTCGCAAGTCGGTGACGTTTGTCCACAAGGGCAACATCATGAAGTTCACCGAAGGTGGGTTCCGCAAGTGGGGCTACGAAGTGGCCGAGCGCGAATACGGCGCGAAGGTCTACACTTGGGATCAGTGGGAACGGACGAAGAAAGAGAAAGGCGAAGAAGCTGCCAATGCCGAGCAAAAGTCGGCTCTGGCTTCTGGCAAAATTCTGATCAAAGACGCCATCGCTGACATCACTCTTCAGCAGGTTCTGACTCGTCCTGAAGACTTCGATGTGATTGCCACTTTGAATTTGAACGGCGATTATCTTTCGGACGCACTTGCTGCTCAGGTCGGCGGAATTGGGATCGCTCCCGGCGGGAACGTGAACTACCTGACGGGCCACGCCGTGTTCGAAGCCACTCACGGAACGGCTCCTAAGTACGCGGATCAGGATAAAGTAAATCCGGGTTCGGTGATTCTGTCGGGAGAGATGATGCTTCGTCACATGGGTTGGAACGAAGCTGCTGACTTGATCATTCAGGGAATGGACAAAGCCATTGGCGCGAAGAAAGTGACTTACGACTTCGCTCGTCTGATGAAGCAAGAAGGACACGCGGACGCGGTGGAAGTGAAGTGTTCCGAGTTCGGTCAAGCCATCATTGCCCACATGGGCTAAGGAGATTTCGAAAATGTCGAAACAACCGATTCGTGTTGCAGTGACCGGAGCTGCCGGTCAGATCGGCTACAGTCTGCTTTTCCGCATCGCCAGTGGCGAAATGCTGGGGAAAGACCAGCCTGTGATCCTTCAGCTCTTGGAACTCCCGCAGGCTCAAAAGGCGCTGCAGGGTGTAATCATGGAGTTGGAAGATTGCGCATTTCCGCTCCTTCAAGGAGTCACAGGGACCGATGATCCGAACGTCGCTTTCAAAGATGCGCAAGTGGCCCTCTTAGTGGGAGCACGTCCTCGGGGTCCAGGGATGGAGCGGAAAGATCTGTTGTCGGAAAACGGCAAGATCTTCATCGCACAAGGGGCTGCCATTGGTCAGCACGCCGACCCGAACGTCAAGGTTCTGGTGGTGGGCAATCCTTGCAACACCAACTGCTACATTGCGATGCGGACCGCTCTGAAGTTTGGCCGAGTGAAAGAGCGTAATTTTACTGCGATGCTGCGTCTGGATCACAATCGGGCGCTCTCTCAGCTTTCGGCAAAAACCGGAAAGCCGGTTTCGAGCTTCACTAAGCTGACGGTGTGGGGAAATCATAGCCCGACGATGTATCCGGATGTCCGCTTCTCGAGCGCTGCCGGCGAGGCGGTGATGAACTTGATCGATGACGAGTGGAACCAGCAGACCTTCATTCCGAAAGTCGGCAAACGCGGTGCTGCGATCATTGAAGCCCGTGGTGTATCCTCTGCTGCGAGTGCGGCCAACGCTGCGATCGATCACATTCGGGACTGGTCGCTGGGTTCGCGAGGGGAGTGGGTCACCATGGGTGTTCCTTCGGACGGCTCCTACGGCATTCCGAAAGGGGTCATCTTTGGCTTTCCCTGCATCACCAACGGCGGGGACTACCAGATTGTCCAAGGCCTCGAGATCGACGCTTTCTCTCGCGAGAAGATCAACGTCACCTTGAAGGAATTGGAAGAGGAACGGGCCACCGTGGCCCCGATGCTGGGCTGATCGTTCGGCCTAGCTTTAAGAGAAATACGAGGAAATCGTGAATATTCATGAGTATCAAGCGAAGAGCGTGCTGAAGCAGTTCGGCGTGCGCGTCCCCGAGGGCGTGCTGGTCGAAGAGGGTGCCGATTTGGCAGCCCGTGCTGAAAAAGCAGCAAAGGACCTGAAAGCTTCCCGCAACAATGCAGTCTGGGTGGTGAAAGCTCAGATCCATGCTGGCGGACGGGGAAAAGCCGGTGGCGTGAAAGTTTGCAAAGACATCGCTGCTGCGGCTGCTGCTGCGCAAGAGATCGTCGGCAAGACGCTGGTCACTCCTCAGACTGGGGCTCAGGGCAAGAAAGTTCACAAAGTCTGGATCGAAGAAGGTTCGGACATTGCTCGTGAATTGTACTTGGGCGTCGTTTTGGATCGCGCCACTTCGCAAGTGATCATCATGGCGTCGACCGAAGGCGGGATGGAGATCGAGGAAGTCGCTCATCATTCGCCGGAAAAGATCGTGAAAGTCGGGATCGATCCGGTGACCGGCTATCAGGCCTTCCACGGTCGGAAGCTGGCAAAGGCCTTGGGCCTGACTGCAGAGCAGACCAAAGAGGCCGTGGGCTTCTTCGGCGGCGTTTATCGCTGCTTCATGGAGAAGGATTGCTCGCAAGTCGAGATCAATCCCCTGATCGTGACGAAGCAGGGCAATCTCGCTGCGCTCGACGCGAAAATGAACTTCGACGACAACGCTTTGTTCCGTCATCCCGACATCGTCGCGATGCGTGACCTTCAGGAAGAAAACGCGCAAGACGTCGAAGCTTCGAAGTTCGAACTCGCTTACATCGCACTCGATGGGAACATCGGTTGTCTGGTGAACGGCGCAGGCCTCGCAATGGCTACGATGGACATTATCAAGCTTCACGGCGGCGAGCCTGCAAACTTCCTGGATGTGGGTGGCGGCGCTTCGAAAGAAAAGGTCGCACACGCTTTCAAGATCATTTTGAAAGACCCCAAAGTGAAAGCCATTTTGGTGAATATTTTCGGCGGAATCATGAAGTGCGACATCATCGCCGAAGGCGTGATCGCAGCTGCTCGTGAACTTCAGCTCCAAGTGCCTTTGGTGGTGCGTCTGGAAGGTACGAACGTCGAAAAAGGCAAAGAGATGCTGGCTAGCTCCGGACTGAAAATCACTCCGGCAGATGGTCTGACTGATGCGGCAAAAAAAGTGGTCGCGGCCGCCAAGGGCGCCTGAGGAGAAGTTATGTCGATTTGGGTGAATCAAAATACGAAGCTATTGGTTCAAGGCATTACCGGGTCGCAGGGCAAGTTCCATGCGCTCGGCTGCCGAAGCTACGGCACGCAAGTAGTCGGCGGGGTGACTCCAGGCCGTGGCGGCGAGCAGGTCGAAGGGATTCCGGTTTTCGACACCGTCGATGAAGCGGTTTCGAAGACAGGAGCGAACGCGACCATGATTTTCGTTCCGCCAGCCGGAGCGGCCGACGCGATTTGTGAAGCCGTCGATGCGGGCATTCCGTTGATCGTTTGCATCACCGAAGGAATCCCGGTTCGGGACATGATTTCGGTGAAACGCTATGTGAAGGCATCGAAGTCGCGCTTGATCGGTCCGAACTGCCCCGGGATCATTACTCCGGGACAGTGCAAGATCGGCATCATGCCAGGTCATATTCATAAGGCTGGCAATATCGGTGTGGTGTCGCGCTCGGGAACTTTGACTTACGAAGCCGTTCACCAGCTCACTCAGTTGGGGATCGGTCAGTCGACTTGCGTGGGTATTGGCGGCGACCCAGTCAACGGCACGAACTTCATCGATGTTCTGGAAGCTTTCAATGGCGACCCGAACACTCATGGCGTGATCATGATTGGTGAGATCGGTGGCTCTGCGGAAGAAGAGGCAGCCGACTACATTCGTCGCGAGTTCAAGAAGCCGGTTGCAGGCTTCATTGGCGGCGCTACGGCACCTCCGGGAAAACGGATGGGCCATGCGGGCGCCATCATTTCGGGCGGCAAGGGAACCGCTGAAGAGAAGTTCCAGGCCCTTCAGGCAGCAGGCGTGAAGATTGCTCGTTCGCCTGCCGACTTGGGCACGACTCTGAAAGCCGCTTTGAACGGCTAATTTTTTACTTCCCCGGGGTTGGTCTTTTGGGCTAACCCCGGGTTAAGAAATTTTCCCAACGATCTTCTTCAAGGAGTTTTACATGGCACTGGAACGCACTTTTTCGATCATCAAGCCGAACGCAGTAGAAAAGAACGTGATCGGCGAGATCATCACCCGCTTTGAAAAAAAGGGCCTGCGCATCGGCGCTGCTAAATTCACCCGCTTGAGCCGTGAAAAAGCCGAAGGCTTCTACATCGAGCACAAGGATCGCCCCTTCTTTCAGAGCTTGGTTCATTTCATGACCTCCGGCCCAGTGCTTTTGCTGTGCTTGGAAGGCGAAAACGCTGTGGCTTTGAATCGTGAGATCATGGGCGCAACCGATCCTTCAAAAGCAGCTCCGGGAACCCTGCGCAAAGACTTCGCTGACTCCATCGAAGCGAACGCTGTTCACGGTTCGGACAGCTTGAAGTCGGCTGAGCGCGAGCTGGCCTATTTCTTTGACTCGCAAGAGATTCAAAAGCGTTACTGATTCTTGGACGGAGTTTCCTGCTCATGCGGATTGCGATTGCTCAGATCGATCCGGTAGTGGGTGATTTTCAGGGTAACTTCGACAAAATTTCGGAAATGTATGAACGGGCCTGCCAGGCGCAGGCCCGTTTTCTTTTGACCCCTGAGCTAGGAACTTGCGGCTACCCGCCACACGATTTGGTGGAGCGACCCGAGTTTCTTCAGCAAAGTCGCTCGACTCTCGACCGATTGACTGCACTCACCCAGGGGCGCGCGTGTGCTTTAATTGTTGGGCACGTGACGGCTAACCCCGAGGCAAACGGGCGAGCGCTTCAGAACTCGGTCAGTGTTCTCGAGGGCGGTCGCGAGACTTTCCGTCAGGCCAAGACGCTTCTGCCCACTTACGATGTCTTCGATGAAGCGCGGTACTTTGCGCCCGCAAGCGAAGTGAAACTCTGGAATTGTGACGGTCTTCCGGTGGCACTCGCCATTTGCGAGGATCTTTGGGCGCAAGATCCCGCCCATGGGCGGAGTCTTTACCGGGCTGATCCGATGGAAGCGTACTGCACGCAAGGCGCGAAACTTCTGGTTTCGCTTTCGGCTAGTCCTTTTCAGACCGGAAAGCGTGTGCGTCGCGAGGCTGTTCATGCTCAGTGCGCTCAGCGCCTCGGCGCGTCTCTTTTGTACGTGAATCAGGTCGGAGCCAACGACGAGATTCTTTTTGATGGCGCGAGCTTCGCAGTCGACTCAAAGGGGCAGATTGCAGGACGTCTCCCCGCCTTTCGTCAAGCGTTTGCGGTGTTGGAGCAAAGCGCAGAAGGCAGTCTCAAGTTTCTCGAACCAAAGTCAGAAGATCGAGAAGACGAAGCTCCGAGCGAAATCGAGGTGCTGCACCGAGCATTGGTGGTCGGCATTCGCGACTATTTTGCGCGGACTGGGTTTTCGCGTGCGATTTTGGGACTTTCAGGCGGGATTGATTCCGCAGTGGTTGCCGCTCTCGCCGTTCAGGCTTTGGGAAAAGAACGGGTTCTCGGCGTAGCGATGCCCAGTCAGTACTCATCTAGTCATAGTCTAGAGGATGCTGAGCAGTTGGCGCGGAGCTTAGGGATTCCCTTCGAGATCAAATCGATTAAGTTTTTGGTCTCTCAAGCCCAGCGCGAATTATCCGAAGGGCGGGGGCAGCTGGCGCCGATTGCGCAGGAGAACCTGCAGTCGCGGCTTCGCGGCCTGATTCTCATGACTCTGTCGAATCACCATTCCGCACTTGTGCTCACAACCGGCAACAAGTCGGAGATAGGCATGGGATACTGCACGCTTTACGGCGATATGTGCGGTGCGCTTGCGCCTATTGGCGATCTTTGGAAAACCCAGGTCTATGAGTTGGCTCGCCAAATCAACTTGAGTTGTGGAGACATGATCCCCGAACGGAGTATTTCAAAGCCCCCTTCGGCAGAGCTTCGCCCTGACCAAAAGGATCAAGACACGTTGCCACCGTATGATCTACTCGATGCTCTTCTTCGTGCTTATCTCGAAGAGGGTCTTGAAATGAGTGTGCTTGAGTCTCGCTGGGATTCCGCACCTGGCCAGGCGCCGGGGTGGGTTCGCAAGACGCTTCGTGTGCTTGAGTCAGCTGAGTACAAGCGCAGACAAGCTGCTCCAGCGTTGCGAGTGAGCGCTAAGGCGTTTGGGATTGGGCGTCGAATGCCTGTAGCGAAGCGCTGGGTGTTTTAATTCTTATTGAAACATGCTAGGGAAAGGCATGGCCAATAAGATTAGTTCCGAGATTCGCAAGTTCGTCGACAAAGTCCAAGTGGTGCAGGAGCGCCTTCAGAACTCCGCCGACTGGGTCGAAGAGGTTCGTCAGTTCGCTGAGCGGCAGGGCCGCGAAGTGAAGCGCCTCGTGAGCTCGGACGTCGAGAAAGTGCGCAAGCTTTTGGAGAAAGAGCGCAAGGACCTTCTGAAATTTCAGAAGCAGATCCCCGGCGAGATCGAAAAATTTAAAACTTTCGTTCAGTCGCAGCGCAAGGATCTCGAGAAGCTGATGGCCTCTTTGGCAAAAGACGGCGCGAAGAAAAAGGCTCCTGCCAAGAAGAAGCCTGCTGCTAAGACCGCCGCGAAAGCAAAAACGTCTAAGCCAAAGGCCAAAGCCAAGTCAGCTTCGGCTGCCTCCGCTTCCGCTCCTCAAGCCTAAGCAGGGGAGTTGGCGGTGGGGCAGGTCTTGTATGCCCTGCTGTGGCGGTGACTCTGACAGAGTCTGCTCTCCTCCGCGCTGCTGGAGAGAGGTGACCCCAGAAGAGTGCGTTGACACGTCCCATGGGGTTCGGTAATCCTGAGCTGTCCTGTCGGCTCAGATGAGCCCCTTTTATTCATTTTTTGGAGGCGTTTAAGTTACCCCGAATGGCTTTTCCACCATCGATCCCCCCCGGTCCATCCAGTCCCTCGAGTCCTTCGCGCCCCCCAGGCCCTCCGTTTCCGCCGCGCCCCCGGCCGTCCCGGGGTCCTCTTCCGGCTCCCAATAAGGATGAGCATCGGATTAACGAGCGGATTCGTGTTCCTCAGGTCCTGTTGATCGACGAAACCGGTGAAAAAGTGGGGGTTGTCCCCACCCATCAGGCCCTTCAAATGGCCCGAGACCGTGGTCTCGATTTGATGGAGATCTCGCCCAACTCCCAACCGCCGGTCTGCAAGATCTGCGACTACGGGAAGTTTAAATACGAGAAGAAAAAGAAAGAACACGACGCCCGGAAGAAGCAGACCACCATCAAGGTGAAAGAAGTCCAGCTTCGTCCTCAGACGGATGAACATGACTTGGACTACAAGTTTAAGAATATCCGTAAGTTCCTGGAAGACGGGGATAAGGCGAAGATCACGATCATGTTCCGCGGACGGGAAATCACCTACGTGGACCAGGGTCATGCCATCATGCGGAAATTGGCTGAAATGACGGCCGATATCGGCATGATTGAATACGCCCCCAAGCTGGAAGGCAAGAAACTGATCATGATCCTAGCTCCCTCGAAAAAGGGTGCTGGCGGGGCTCCGGCTAAACCGGCCGGACCTGCTCCCGTGGTCATTTCGGTGAAGCCGAAAGTTCCAGTCTCGGGTTCGGAAGGCTGAGAGATCGGCCTGAAGCCCTTGACGAGACAGGAAATTCTCGAGTAGGGTGCGCACTTCCGTTCAAGAGATGCCGGATTTCCGGTTTTTTGAGAGCGGATCAGCAATGATCCGCTGTCCTTCGGCTTGCCGAGGGGTGGTGGACAACCGCGAGTGGCAGGGGTCTTTCATAGGCGCCTGGATTACGAAACGGTCAACAGCAAGGAAATCAGTCATGAAAATGAAGACGAAAAAGGCGGCGGCGAAGCGCTTCAAGTTCACCGCCACCGGTAAAGTAAAAGTGAAACGCGCGGGACTGCGCCACAACCTGGGCAAGAAAAAAGCGTCCACGAAGTTGGGCCTCCGTAAGGCGGGTTACGTTTTCGAAGGCGATATTCGCCATGTCGAAAAGTGCATGCCCTACGGCTCCAAGTGATCCGTTAGTTTTTGGATTTTTGAAGGAGATTTTCAATGCCTCGCGCAAAACGTGGTTTTAAAAAGCGTCAACGTCACAAGAAGGTTCTGGATCGTGCCGAAGGCTTCGTCCATGGCCGGAAGAATTTGTTCAAGCGGACTGCAGAAGCAGTCGATCGCGCGTTCGTCTATGCGTACCGCGATCGTCGCGCTAAGAAGCGTGACTTCCGTCAGCTCTGGATCGCTCGTCTGTCGGCCGCAGCCAATGCCAACGGCATCAGCTACAGCCGCTTGATCGCAGCCTTGAAGAAGGCCGAGATCCAACTGGACCGCAAAGTGCTGTCCGACATCGCCATCCACGACCCCTCGGCTTTCGCCCAAGTGGTGAACCAAGTCCGGTCGTTGGCTCCGGCTAACTGAAGGACGGAAGGCATCCATGGGATCCTCTGAACTTCTGGCGGCCGTGGAATCCATCGGCAGCCAGGCGTTAAAGGATCTGGCTGCAGCTCCCCACCTGGAAGCACTTGAGCAGCTTCGGGTCTCGATCTTGGGCAAAAAAGGCGCCCTAGGCGAGGTCCTGAAAGGCTTGGGTTCGGCATCTGCCGAAGAGCGTCCGAAGATCGGGGCAGCAGCCAACGAGTGGAAGCGAAAAATTGAAGAGGCCTTGGGCGCTCGGAAAGAGACGCTCGAGGCCCTTCTTTTAGAAGAACAGTTGAAGCGAGAGCGCATTGACGTTTCAGTGCCCTCGCGCCTGTCGCACCGAGGACATCTGCATGTGGTCACGCAAGTGACTCGCCGGATTGTCGATATTTTCGGGCGCTTGGGCTTTGATCTCGCAACGGGTCCGGAAGTTGAGACCGACTTTCTGAACTTCGAAGCCGTGAACATGCCGGCAGATCATCCGGCTCGCGACATGCAGGATACGTTTTTCATGGGTCCGGGTGTCGTTCTTCGGACCCACACTTCGGCCGTGCAAATGCGCTCGATGCGGAATCGGCCTTGGCCGGTGCGCATCCTCGCGCCCGGTGCGGTTTACCGTAGCGACAGCGATGCCACGCACTCGCCGATGTTCCACCAAGTGGAAGGACTTTGGGTCGACCGCAATGTGCGGATGAGCGATCTGAAGGGCGTACTTGAGTACTTCGCCAAGGAAATGTTCGGACCGCAGGCGAAGATCCGCCTCCGGCCGAGTTATTTCCCCTTTGTTGAACCGGGTGCCGAGATCGACGTGAGTTGGGGTGATGGCTGGCTGGAGATCTTGGGCGCTGGAATGGTGCATCCGAGGCTTTTCGAGCTCGCGGGCTATTCTCCGGGTGAAGTGTCTGGCTTTGCCTTTGGAATGGGCGTGGAGCGAATCGCTATGCTCGTTCATCAGATTCCCGATCTTCGCCTGATGTTCCAAGGCGACTCCCGATTCCTGAACCAGTTCTAAGCTGAGGCTCTATGCGCATTTCCTGGAAATGGCTTTCCGAGTTCGTGGACCTCTCGGGCGTCAAAGGCCCGGAGCAATTGGCTGAAAT
>JACCEB011121544.1_pt1 | contig 22357 bp, 22 predicted proteins | sample 7454761 | NCBI WGS metagenome assembly JACCEB01 (sample SAMN15323454, study PRJNA562643) | freshwater metagenome | isolation source: river surface water | place: USA:Blue River Watershed | collected 2017-08-18 | reverse complement strand
TTGTTCCATCAGTACGTGTGCACGATGTTAGGCTATTGCATATGTAATTTTTGTAATTGTATGAAAAGTTACAAACAATATTATATAATCTGTCACTTTCTGGACAGGTTGCTAGGTCTAAACAAGTTGTCATTCGTCATTATTTGTTTCATATATCTTTGTGTGTAATATATCAATTTTACAAACATTTTTTTATTTTTATGTCGTTAAAATCGGCGTTTGAAATGAAAAAAGGTATAAAGATTGTACTATAATATTATTATAATGGACATTGTTCAATCCATTGTTTCACGTTTGACAAATTCCCCCTCTGATATTAATGAACACTTACCTACGCTAGCAGATTATGCATCTAAGTGTGAAAGTGTATTTGAAACAGGTGTTCGTGGTTGTGTAAGCAGTTGGGCGCTGACACACGGGCTTTTACGTAATAACTCATCAAAAAAACTTCTTCTAATGAATGACATTAATCCGTGTGATATTCGTGAATTGTTAAATGTAACTAAGGACCTTCCTATACAAATGAGATACGAGTGGAAAAATAATTTAGATTTAAATTTAACCGAAACATATGATTTGACTTTTATTGATACGTGGCACGTTTATGGACAATTGAAACGGGAACTAGCAAAGTTTGCTCCACTCACGAATAAATATATTATTATGCATGATACTACTGTTGATGAATGGTTGGGTGAGACAATCCGTTCTAAATGGAATGCTGAATATCAGTCAAAACTTACTGGATTTCCGGTTGATGAAATAAATAAGGGTTTATGGCCAGCAATTCAGGAATTTTTAGAAGCAAATCCGAATTGGGTGTTGCACGAAAGATTTACAAATAATAATGGGTTGACAGTTTTACGTCGTATCTAAAATGTGTATACAAAATATTATACACATTTCAATTACTTGCTAATTTCAGTGGGTACTCCCGCAGAATTACCTCCGCGAGTATTCAATAATTGAACTTGCTCAGCGGTTAACTGAAGACCACCCTTAGAATTGGATAAACCATAACTATTTCCAGGTGCTCCACCAGGTGTGCCTAAAAACTTTTCGTTATAATGAGGAGTATGGCTAGGAGAACAGTACAAATCCGAAAATCCGTGCACCTTTATGCACTCTTTATCCTTCGCCTGGCAACCGGTAGATACTGGCTTATAACCAGCACTTGTCGTAGGTTCTTTTGGTTCAAACCCTTCATATGGGAAATCAATGGAAAACAAATTATCACGTGAATATGGGACAACACGAACAGATGTGCACATTGACGCTACTAGAATGAAATACAGAACTGCCGCAATTAAGATATGTTTATATTCAATACCGAACAACATTATAGATATTTGTTAGATATTTTTCGTATTGTAATGTGTTCAATTACTAAATATATTGAATAATAGTTTATCGTAAAACATACATAAAAATAATAAATGATACTATTATATTGAACCGATATGGCAAATCTCAGCGATACCGAACGTTTAAATTTAAAAAAGTTAGTGACTGACTTGGAGGGGGTGGATAATACAGCAAGTATTCGTAAAGTGAAACATAGTGTCCCAATGCGCGACGACGTACGTAAACTGGATAATCTAAAAAATACCCACGCTACTTTACGAAAGACAAATCCGGATGAGTTCAAAGCTCTTTGTCAGAACCAATGCAGTTTTTTATATAATAACTACACTGACATCTTTAATAAAATGATTAATGACGAACTAGATTTAACGATTATGACGAAGTTGTTAACTGTATTGAAATTAATTGAAGATGGAAAAACAGACCAGCACGAAGGTTCTGTTATGGTGGGTAAAATTTTGAAAGAACTATACGTAGATAGTGCGGCGAAACGTTTAGAGAACCTAGACGCAATTCACGAAGGGGAGCGTGTTGAACCAAACGCAGGTAAACCCATATCTTGGCGTGATTATAAACGAATGCAGAATTAGTGTGTAAAGGGTATAAAAAAATGGTTTTAGTATGATTATTCGGTATGGACACTTTAATTTCAAATATTAAACAATCACGGCGATTTGTAACTGGTAAAAATGTATGTGATAATTTTGCGATTTTACAGTTAGCAGTATGTGACGAAAATATGAAAGACAAATACAGCAGCGCAGTTGTTAATCATAATAAAAATATGATGGAAAGATTTTATCCGGATTCTGGTTTTGATTTGTTATTTCCGAATGATGTAGCCTTTGACAGTCCATTTGCTACGAAATTTGTAGATTTTCAGGTGAAGGCTGAAATGTTCTATGTGGACTGTACGTCGGATACTTACTCTGGGGCTGCATTTACCGTACATCCACGTTCTAGTATATCAAAAACGCCCTTAATGCTTGCTAACCATACAGGGATTATTGACGCTGGTTATCGTGGTAATTTGATTGGTGCATTTCGTTGGCTAAACGTAGATGCTAATACGAATAGTTACAATGTACAACAATATACAAGATTGTTACAGGCGTGCCATCCAACGTTATGTCCAGTATATGTAGTACTAGTAAACGAAGAAGAACTGTCTACTTCGGAAAGAGGAACTGGCGGATTTGGATCGACCGGAAAATAAAACGTTTTATTTGTAACCTATAAAATAATCATTTATTTTATAGATTTTAAGATATGTCGTCAAATGACATACACGATAATTATATTAACATATACAAAGGTCGCCGATATTATAAGAAGCGGTTAAAAACCGCAGGTCGTGTTGTTGCATTTGATTTAGACGAAACCCTTGGTTCTTTTACCGATTTGGACATCTTGTGGTCGGCACTTCAAGATTATACAAGTAGTCATGTTCCGGTAAATTTTAATATGCTACTTGACTTATATCCCGAATTTTTACGTTATGGTATACTTCCGATATTAGAATACTTAATAGAAAAAAAGAAAACAGGTGAATGTAGTCATATATACATATATACGAATAATCAGTGTGGTGTTGGTTGGGTGGACCTTATATCTAGTTATTTTAATTATGCATTAAAACAAAAACAATCGGTCTTTAATCAGACAATTTATGCATTTAAAATTAATAACCAACGTATTGAACCACGTAGAACTACCCATAACAAGACTTATTCCGATTTTATTCTATGTACATTGTTGCCGAAGAATACAGAAATATTTTTTTTAGATAATTCCTATTATCCCGATATGAAGCAAACGGAGATTTATTATATTCAACCAAAATCATATATTCATCATTTATCTACCCAAAATATTATACAACGTTTTGTGACATCTAATCTCTATTTAAAATTAAATCCTACTTCCAAAAACTTGTCGGACTATTTATTAACCGCCTTTATACAAAGTGCCCGATATACCAATGGAAATCCAAATGTAAAAGACTTGGAAACGGATATCTTAGTTGCTCAAAAATTAATGTATCATTTACGAGATTTTTTTTATATTTCTAGTATGAAAAACAAAACCAAAAAAGCCCGGGCGCGGGTTGGACATCTTACCCGTAAACGTAATACTAATTTGTAGAACTAGTATAGTCATATGCCATTAAAATAAGTTGTTCTTCGGTTGATAATTTTTGAAATGTGATACAATCGTCAAATTTGTATTGGACAAATCGGTTCATTGAATTCTTACACATTACGTGAATACCGTTATCTAAAAATTTGATATCCACTACGATACCGCCATTAGTCAGTGTGGATGCCCCATTTCGCATCCAGCGTACGTGTTTTCCTTTATGTAGTTCATTTATTTCATCTACATAACGATATCCTATTAATTTTTTACAAAGAGTTTGTACATCATCATCTGGGTTTACGTGTTCTGATATTTGTTCGTATATCTCCTTGGTTATGCTGTCCATTGTCTTGGTTTCAAGATAATCGTGTTTATCTGTTTCAATTCTATTCAGTAAATTTTCAATATCTAAGGTTGAAAATAAACTAGGGTCCTTTATCGCATTTTCAAATAATTGATTTACATTTATTGTGTCATTGTTCTCCATTTTACATATCTAACAACTTCTCTTTATCTAATTTTTCCAGCATTGCTACCGCTTTATCTAATGGTACTTCTTTCCAATATTGCTCAAATATTTTAATAACCCCTGTGTTAAATAACAGGAATATTGCACTGCTAAATATTATATTGGCATCGTATTTTTTTAGTTCGTGTGTACGGAATGGATTGAAACGGTATATTAAAATCACACACACTATAATTTGCATAATCAAGTGTAAATCACTAACATAAATCGGATTAATCTTGACAATTCCTATGAAAAGGATGATATATGACGTATATAAAATCACATCTAAATATGCGTAATGTCGTCCGGCATAGTCTATCATCTTATCTATGGTATCTAATATGTTATATCCCTCCATTGCAATATACATACTATTATATATTTTCTAAACGCAGATAAATATATAAGGATAGGATATTACAATGACATAATAAATGAACATCAAAATTGCAAATAAATATATTATTACCGAGAACATTGGAAGTGGTGGATTTGGGTCTGTTTTTAAAGGGATAAATTGTAAAACAAATGTGCCCGTCGCAATTAAAATGGAGAACACAGACACGGATATCAAAATTTTAAAAAATGAAACCACAATTCTCAAATATTTATATGACCACGGTTCTCGGGATATACCGATTGTATATTGGTTTGGTTTGCATAATAACAAAACGTGTTTAGTGATGCCATTATACGATTGTTCTCTCTACGATTATATCCAACAAAAACAATTGACCGTTGCTAAACTAGATACTATTATGGTAACATTGATTAATATTTTGCAAACTATACATAACAATTTTGTAGTACATCGTGATATCAAACCGCAAAACATTATGTTAAAAAACGGAGAACTTTATCTAATTGACTTCGGATTTGCTACCTTCTATGTGGATGAATATTCTAACCATATAGTGGATGATGGTAGCCGGGAACATATAATCGGTTCTCCCAAATTTGTGAGTTTTCATATTCATTGTGGTTCTCTACCTACACGTCGTGATGACTTAATTTCGCTAGGTTATATTTATATCTACTTGTATAACCGAACACTTATATGGGACAACGTAAACGAACCGACGGGAAACATTTCAGAATATGCGGAGACACATATTTTGAATTATAAGAATAAACAACGCGCGGCATTAAAACGTTTTGAAATTGTTCAACCAATATGCAAAGAAATAAATGAACGTATTGAGAACTTCCTAAAATATTGTTACCATATACAATATGATGATAAGCCGAATTATGATGCGTTAGTAGATGTCTTCGGATAAGTGTAAATTAATTAATCGCACCTGTATTGAAACCGAGACCATCGCTTATTGCCTTTGGTCGCTTTAATTGTTCTGTCGTTGTAATTGGTGGTCGTTTACCATTTGATATAACCAAATCACTGAGAAACTTGCGTTCAACTTGTGGGGTTACTACCGGTGTTTCTTTGACTTCTATTTTATTCTCTAAGAAACTGTATTTATTCGGTTTACTACTTGTAGATGATGTGGTAGTAGGTTCTTGCTGTTCTGGTGTTGTCTTCTCAATCGGTCTCTTTGTTTTGACTGGGTCAGCCGTAATTGAACCCGGCCATATAGGTACTTCGTGTACAGACCCACAACCACATAAAGTGTTATCATATATGGGTTCTAGTTTATTAAACCCTTCTTTGCTATGTACTTTTGTAAATAATACAATATATATACTACTGACTAATGATGCAACTAATACGCCAACCATAAATATAATAGACATTGTTCGTTTGCTCACTCCTAAACCTGCCATATCTTATATACTTTAAACATATAATATCAAATGATATAAAAACACAATACCATATGATACTATACGATGAGTTCCGATACTGAAACACATTCCCAACGTCTTACTGGTAAGGTAAAGTGGTTTAATAATAAAGCCGGCTACGGTTTTATTACTGTCCACGACGGAGATAACGTTAGCGATATCTTCGTACATTTTAGTGCAATTAATGTCACTAATTCTCAATATAAATATTTGGTACAAGGTGAGTATGTGGAGTTTGACCGTGTGAAGTCAACTACTGGTCCCCACGAGTACAAGGCAGTCAATATTACTGGTATTAAGGGCGGTGAGTTGATGTGCGAGACCCGTAATATGTCTCACCAAAACTCCCGCAAGCAGCGTAGCCGCGGAGAAGAGAAGCCCGCAGGTGAGACTGCTGAGGATGGTTTTACCAGCGTGAAGACGAAGCGTGCAACCAAGGTGTCTGCTTAAACCAAATAATATTTGCTCACTCCATTTTTAGTGATAAATACTTAGATGTATAAGTATTTATAATATCCGCGAATTGTAAATATAAATATTTGTATGAAAATAAATTGTGTTTATATTGTAGCATAATGATAGACATCGTAGATTTAAATACTTTTTTGAAAATGTTTTCTGGCGATACAGATAACCAAACATTCGCACAGTTTATGAATAAAACTCAGGTAAGAATTGGCAGTAATCTTCGTCCGCTTAAAGAATATATACAGACAAAGGGTATTGATATGAAAGACATCAAAACGTTATTTCAGCATATTCAAAACCGTAATGAATATTTAACGCGGTTTTATAACATGTCTCTTAGAGTTCAACCGAGTAATTACAATATAAATGACAATTTGTCGCCGATGAAGAACAAACATATGAATAACAATGAGCAACCATTGTATAAAAACTTTATTCGCAACATTCATTTGTTGGATATTTTACAGAATACAAAAACGGGTATTGAGAACATACCCACATATATGGATGTGTTAAAAGACCTCTATTTAAGAAATATTATTGATTATAAAATACTAACGCCAAGTTCTCTATTTTATATGAACGAAGGTAGATTAGGTAGTGTGTTCTCGTCGTATTATTTTAGAGCCTCTATTATGAACCCTTATTTAGTATATTCGTTGAATAAGTCGGTTCTCAAAGGTACTCGTATATTTACTCCTACACTCGGATGGACATCCTATTGCTATGGTTTCCTAGAATGTCCAGAAGTAGTAGAATATGTCGGCACGGACGTTATACCAAAAGTTTGTAAGACCACCAATACGTTTGCACGAGAACATTCACCAAACAAATTAATAGATATATATTGCAAGCCATCTGAACAGTTATTCAAATCAAAAACGTTTATGAATAAATACAAAAGTCACTTTGACGTCGTATTTTTTAGTCCACCGTATTACCGTCTTGAATTATATGAAGGAGAGAACCAGAGCACTAATAAATATGATACATATGAAAAATGGCTAGAAAAGTATTGGGAAGCAACCATTCAACTATGTGAACACGTATTACAACCTGGCGGACGACTTTGTTATATTTTATCTGGGTATGGCTCGGATAATACATCAGATAATTACGATTTACTTCAAGATATGAACAATGTTACAAAGCGATATTTCACATTCAAGGGTATGCAACCCATGTATAACAAGAATGTTCACGTGACCAAACACAAAGAAACCGGAGAACAGATTATGTTGTTCTCAAAAAAATAGATATTTTATTATATTTACCGAATATGATAAAATAGAATGTTTTGTATAAAAATTATACTAGTTCTGCTAGTATCTCAGCAGGATAATCCATATCCTTTAATACTCGTATGCCGCCCTTTAATTTTGATATCCCGGGTTTCATCTTGTATTTATAATCAAAATTTCCGTCGGGGAGAACATCAACTGCCATCTTGTAGTTACGTACCGTGTTAGATTTCTTGAAATGCTTACATATTTTCACATAATGGGTAGTTAACATATATCTTACATTAGGATACTTTGACAAGTACGTCAAGAATGCTTTGCCTGCTTGTGTTGCTTCATCTGGATTGGTTCCTGAATAAAGTTCGTCAAATATACAGAAATGTCTACTTTTTGTTGTGTCAAGGTTCTCGTTAATGATATCAATAATCTCTTTGCAACGACGAGATTCCGCTTGGAACAAACTATCACGTTCGGATGTATCTGGTATGTTCAGGTAAGAGTGAATATGTGTATATGGATTGATTGTAGCAGCCGTGTAAAATCCACATCCAAATTGCTGCGAAAATATAATATTAATGGTAGTAGTCTTCAAAATCGTGGTTTTTCCCGCTTTATTTGGAGCACTAATGATAATGTTCTCCTTTAACGAACAATCATTCTTTGTGTTCGGTTCATTCATCAGAGGAGGATAATACTGTTTCTTTATTTCGCACTCACCGTTTTTATCAAAATGAGCAAAGTTTACATTTCCCGATTGAAGATTATTATACACCCCGGTTAAGTTATTCATATAACCTTCAAAACCCATTGAAAAACGTATACATTCTTCATACTCTGGGTTCTCGTATAACTGATAAAAATGTCTTAATAGTTCACCGTTATTCATGAATGACGAAATAGAATGTTTAAAAGGACTAATGTTACTTAGTTCAGACTGTAATTGCTTTAAACGTTGACATTGTGTACGAACGTTATTGCAAAAAGTATCATATGTTTTACAGTTTTCAGACAATTGCAAGAAGTTCTCCATACTGTGAATGGAATGTCCTACAAATAGTCTTGTATCCAGAATAATGGAATTAATCTTGCTGATGTTTCTATAATAACGTATACACGCAGTGGCATTTTGATAAATCTGCAACCCATATAGCCCCAAAGTAATTAACATATACACAATTTTATCCCAACTGAATGACTGCATATTCATCAACGTTTTTCCTATAAAATGGTGTTTTGCAATGTTTTTCAAGACTTCTAGATAGGTTTCAAAGGAGATGGGTACACTTTGTATTTTTAAAATGATAAATGGAAAAATGATAAAAACGACCGGCATCAATAAACTTATCGCGGGTGATAACACATTCATAAATGATAACAATAATAGGAAAGAAGGAGAACGATTAAACTGTTTTAACATATCCCACTCCATAAACCCATATCGTTCAGTAAAATATTTATCCTGTTTAATTGTATCCCATATTTCAAACATTCGTTTACAATCCACTGGGTTCTCGCTTTTCAAGTAATCATTGCATTTTTCAAAGTTCTTAATAATATGTTGCGTGTCATTTAAAAACACGGTATTTGTAGTATATGTCTTTTCCCATGAAGGAATTAGCAATTTGCCAAACGAATGAGTTGGCTGGAATAAATAATCATACATCCCATTTTGCGATATATCCGTAGATGAGCCGACCAACTCTAAATCACTGGATACCACAGGGGATAATTTAAACACATCCGATGGTTCTAAATATGCGATAGGTAACTTAAACTGTTGTATTTGTGCGATTTGAAAGGGTGTATATGTTGCATTCGTGTTCTCGTTATCATCCACATTTTGATTATTTGATACATCTAAACTCGGAGTAATATTAAACGATTTTATAAACTGATGGTATAACTTCATTGTACAGTATTCGCATATTTGAATTACATTTAATAAACGAGTAAAAAATTGATTACTTTATTTGACATAGATAAAATAAAAATCTATAATATACACCAATGTACAATGCAATTAATTAAGCGGGTAAAATTTGAAGATGCAGTTACTATCAGACATTATGAATATTCCAAAAATGAAGAAATAGAAGATAAATTAGGCAAAGACTGGTTACGGACACAAGATTTAACATATAGAGAGTTTGCTCTTCCAATAGAACGAGGTGGTTGTGGTAAGAACTGGAATATTTTACAAAAAAAATTAGACGAATTAGTTGAACCGTGTTGGATGATGATTGGAATGTTACGTCATAAATTATACCCAACTGCGAAAAAATTAAATGACAGGTTAATTGAAGAAGAAAACTACGAAGAAGGAATATATGAAGACAAAATAAACAATGAACAGATAGAAGAAACCACAACGAATAAAAAAGACGATGATGACGAATATAGTGATGACGAATATAGTGACGATGAGAACAATATGAACTGTATTAATTATGACATATTAAATGCGAATAACGACATTGTATTCTATTTCAGTGACATATAAGAGAAAACCATATTATCGTGTAGAATTTTGTAATAATATATTTTTATTGCAAAATTTAATGGGTATCGCAGTCAATTTGTTCCAAGAACTTGTTGCAGCATAGTGCCATATTGCTCAATGTAGTACACATTGCGGACAATGATACACAGCAGCATTCAATACCATTCAAAGATATGCACCAGGTGTATGCACAGCATTTACCGGCAATATGGACATCCTCTTTCTTCGTTGAGCAACAAGATTTAACTACTTCTTCACGCACCATGACATCCACCTTCACCTCTTCAGGTTGTACTATTTCTGTAACTGGTTGCTTTAATGGTTCTTTGATTTCTTCGTTAGCAGACATTCTATATCATCTAAATATATTTTATAGAGAACTTGTATAAGTAATTACATACACAACTCATATAAAAAATATAATATATCATATATTAGTAAAACCCATTTTATCATCAAATGACAAGATATAACAGCGATGATTACAACAACATTTCATCTTCAATGAAATATATTTTACCAGATACGGTATTAAATATAATTAAACGTCTTGGAGTTGAATTAGGCGTATCGGTTGCCCCCGTTGATGCTACGCCGTCACATCAGACCGATGAACCAAACAAACGTCTAAACGGAAGACGCGGTCGTTTAGGTAATTCAAAACACGATGACCATAATGGTTCAGATAAACACCCCGCATTTAAAACAACTGAAATAGTAAAAAAAGAGGGTATTGATAAAATTTTTACAGAAATCAAGGGTTGTTTGAATAAGTTAACAATCAAGAATTATGATACAATTAAGGCTAGCCTGTTTGAACATATTGAGAGTGCATTGGCGCATCCAGACGGCGACGAAGTAAATATCCTTACAAAGATTGCATATTTAGTATTTGATGTTGCAAGCATTAATAAAACCTTTTCTGAACTATATGCCAAATTATATCACGAATTGATTGAAAATAATGCAGAATTTAAAGAACATATCATCACATTTAAGGCGTCTTATTTGGAGAATTTTAATAAGATTGTCTTTGTAGACCCTGATGTAGATTATAATAAATATTGCGATGTTACAAAAGACAACGATAGACGTAAAAATATTTCCTTATTCTTAGTGAATTTGATGAATAATGGTTTATTAAAGGATAGTGATATTCTAGATATACTGATTGAATTAAAAGACAATATTGTAAAGGTAACGGATACAGCAGGTCAAAACTTTTATGTAGAAGAATTGATTGAAGTAATGAATGTATATATTAAAGCAGCCTACGTAAAATTGCGCGAACATTCTAATTGGAACATAATCGGCGCACATATTGAACAATACACAGCCTATAAAGCGAAGGAACATCCCGGTTTGTCTAGTCGTATTATATTCAAATATATGGATATGAAGGTGATTATCAACAAAGTGGATTGATAAAAATTACAGCATTAACATTTTTATTTTCTAATAAACGAGATAAAAATGTTATATCGTGATATAATATAGTTTAGTACCCGATGGTGAAATCTCAGTTACATCCAGATAAAATTAACTATAATGAGAACAAAGCGATTGATGCAGAAGATATAGGTCAAGCATCGTCATTATATGAATTAGACTTATTCGGGTCACCAATACAAATAGGAGTAGGCAAAGAAAAGTATACATATTCGGCGCATAATGTAGTTTATTACTCGGTATATCTAATACTTAATGATGAAATCAAGTCAAGAATTGGTGTTATTGAGTTTGATAGCAATAAAGTGATTGATAGTCTAGATGATGATGGTGATTTAAAATTAGACAAAGGAAATATGATATTTTTTATTACAAGCGAATATTTGCACAAGTTATTAGACGAGGCAAATAAAACGAATGATACAAAAACTACCGAAGAGCCGGGAAAAATAGAATATCAAAGTGTGAATATAGATAATGATATGATTGTACTAGATGACGAACCTGCGACACAAATCAATGAGAAGATTGTGGATGCGAATGATGACGAAACATCTGTGATGCGATTGAATATACCAGAAAGTAAAAAAAAGGAGGTTACTAAGACAAATGAACGTGTTTTAGGGAACGGAGTATTTGAAGAGATTTCCGGATTTGAACAACCGGATATGCTACCAGAGGAAACGAACGAAATCTCCGAACAAATAAAGCAAACCTATTCAGCAAATGCAAACCAAAAATGGATTGAAAAATTTATGAAAAATACGAATTATAATATTATTGATAATGAAGGTTGTGGGGATTGTTTCTTTGCAGTTATACGCGACGCATTTGCACAACTCGGGAAGCAAACATCGGTTGCCAAATTACGTGCAATTTTATCAAATGAAGTGAATGAAACGTTATTTCAACAATATCGTTCTCTATATAATGCATTCAACGGACATTATCAAGATATTGAGAACGAAATGAAAAGTTTGAAGAAAACAAGCAAATTGTTAAAAGACCGAAGCGAAAAGAGTAAGGATAAAATGGAATCCAAACAGATTTTGGAAGAAGCAAATAAAGTAGTTGAAAAATACAAGTTACTATCCTCAGATAAAAAGTACGCCAAACAGTTGTTAGATGAATTTGACCACATGAAAAATATTCATAATGTAGATGACCTGAAAGAATATGTGAAAACCAGTAAATATTGGGCGGATACATGGGTTGTATCCACGTTAGAACGTGTGTTGAATATTAAAATGGTTGTCTTGTCTGAACTAGCATATAAATACGGTGATTTGGATGGAGTATTAATTTGTGGACAATTGAATGACAGTGATTTAGAACGGCAAGGCAATTTTAAGCCAGATTACTATATTATGACATCATATTCGGGTTCTCATTATACTCTGATTACTTATAAGGATAAACAGATATTCAAGTTCTCCGAAGTACCGTATGATGTTAAAGCATTGATAATCAATAAGTGTATGGAGCGAAACTCTGGACCATATTATCTCATTCAAGATTTACGAAAATTTAAAACGAAATTGGGTCTGGATGCAAACGAAGGAGAACCCCAAGAAAACGAAGAAGACTATAAAAATAATGAATTGTATGACAAAGATATTGTATTTATGTTCCATTCAATGTCTAATTCTACACCAAGACCCGGTAAGGGTTCGGGAGAACACATACCCGATACGATTGCATTTGAATACAATAAATTAAACAATATTCAAGATTGGCGTAAGATGCTGGATGATACGTGGGCAGCCCCATTTACGGTAGATAACCTTCGTTGGAAGTCAGTAGAACATTACTATTTGGGTTCTCAATTTAAGAAAGGATTTCCGGATTTTTATAAGAAGTTCTCGTTGGATAGTGAAAGTGAAATATCAAAGGACATAGGATTGGCTAGAATAGCAGGAAGCAAAACCGGAAAATCCAAGGAGAATGTATTACGAGAGAAACATATTGTGATAGACGCAGATTTTTATGAAGTAAACGAGAACCCGCGACATAAAACTGAGCGATTAGTTGCACGAATTGCAAAGTTTAACCAAAACCCTGACATAAAACAAATGCTATTAGAAACGAAACACGCAAAACTAATACATTTTGTCAGAGGAAGAGAACCTGAAATTGATACAGACCTTATGAATTTACGTCGGGATTTACGTCAGTAACTAAACAAACTAGTAAAAGTATAAAAATTGTAAAAAATTGAAAGATTTATTTGATTATAATCATAAGCATCTAATTCGTATTCTATAATACAATAATGTCTAGTTCTAATTACAATTCATACAGTTCGGTGGTACCTATGTTGAGACCCTATATGGAACCAAAGAATGTCTGTTATGGTACTGCTACTATGGGTGTATCAAGCGAACCATTCCCTCACAAACCGGTTTGCTTGCAGATAGTTGCGTTACCAATTGAACATAGCACACAAGAAGCCGTTACTGAATTGGTAACAAAGATTATGGCAATCGGTGAGCCTCGTGAAATTCGCATCGTTGAAAAAACAAATTATAATCAAAAATTGAAGGAGAATGTGGTGACACGCAGCGCGGTGATTGAATTCGGCAGTATTTACAATACGCTAGCAAATCGCGACTTGTATGCAATTTTGAAAGATATTGCATCTGGCGAAATCAATACACGTGCACACAGTGTTAAAATTCTCGTTGAGAATGCTAAATTTAGTTGGGAAAATGGAGAGGCTATGACACATTTATCCATTCGCGAGGCAAGAATGCCGGCAGCAAAAGTAGTTACCGAGGTTGTTGAAACGAAACAATTGACGTTATCAGACGACGACTGGAACAGCCTATACATTCCAATTATTCCCAATAATATGTTGATGTTGCATCCAGACGGGTCAATTACATCATTTCAACCAAGACATTTGCATTCGTTTATTGAGAACGACCTTAAACTTGGAAAGATTTCACGAATTGATTTCATTGACCGTAAGATTGACAATGTGGGAACAGTGAAAGCAGTGTTTATCCATTTTGAGAATTGGAACGACAACGCGACAGTTGCTTCTTTGCGCACCGCACTCAAAACACAAGAACATTATCGTCAACAAGGATATTTTGACGGTAACAACTTTCATAAGTTTATTGTGCGTAACGATAATGGAGACAAAGTGCCCGGATACTTTGCATTCAAGATTAACCATAAGCCCATTCCCGAAGTAACCACTGAGTTAAATATGGCACAACTCGTAGCCGCGAACAAGACCCTGACCGAAAAGATGGCAGAACGAGACGAAGAAATCCGTCGTTTAACCGAAGAATTGACGCTTTTGCGTGAGAAGGTAAGTAACACCGCCCAATAAATACTTTTAAAAATAAAAAATAAAAATAATTTTAGTTTAGTTTAGTTTAGTTTCATTTCATTGTAATCGTAATAAATACGTTTTTTTACGATTAGGTTCAATATTCAGTAATTGTCATACGCAGATTTTCTAATACATACTTATTCTTTTTAGTGTGTTTAATCGTTTTGAAAAAATTATTCATTGAGTTTAATGCATTTATATAGGTCGGTTCCTTATAATAGGTTCTGATTAGATGGCAGTATCTTGACATTTTTTCAGCCATCGTATCTTTGCTAGTTAAGTTAGTGAAATTAATAGAATAAGAGTTATTATCAGCACACCATTTTATAAAAGAACCAATATTAAATAACAAAATAGATTTAATGATGTAATAAGACAATACTGAGGTATCTTCTTTATATGTACAAGAATTAGATAAGTTGTTTTGCCGTTCAATTAACACGTCATATGTTAGTCCATAATGAGATAGAATTTTGACCACTTGAAATAATGAATGATACACCTCTTGTATAATATTCCTTTCCACAGTTTTAATCATATTTGGTATCTTCGTTGGAATATCTTCAATACGTGTATTATGTCGCATTGAATAATATACATTGAACATTATTGCACACAATTCTGCCCATGTTTCACAATACGTTTCATATAACCTAACATCTGTGTTCACTGGAAACATCGTATAAATTTCAGCATTCACTTTATCATTATTATAAGCAGAGAAGTCTAGCCCCATATTATGAAATGTTTCGTGAATAAACGTTTTAAACCATTCTTCTAAGCGAAATATAACAATCTCAGTAAGTGGTTTACACGGCGTAGTGAATGCAGTGTTCGCATTGAGTTGTGAGATAGGAGTATTATCCTCCGGTAATAACTTGGAAAGCGGCGTAAGATATAAGTATACATTCATATTTTTTGAACAATCCTTATTTGCATATTGTGAGGCTAGATGTAACCACATATAAATCCGTTTTATGGATTGGTTCATAAATTTATTAACGTTTTCCATCTTATCGGAACAAATAAAGAATATTTTGAATTTACGTGAATTTATTTGAAAAGAATATTGCATACCCACTTTTGTCATATTTTCAATTTCACTGCGTATTGGTTTTGGACAATATTGATAGGATATACTACGCGGAAATTCAGAGGATACATTTAAGGGAAGGGTAGTTATCATAGATGTCTCGTAGGTTCTCTCTGCGGTGGTTAGATTGTTAAATAATTGTTTTATAAACTCATATCTATCAGGTGAAAATTTAAATGGTGTCTTATCTAGTATATCTAACTTGAATACATTATCTGATAGAAAAGTTGTTAAACTAGAATAATCTTGTTTCATCCGTTATATACATTCATTAGAAGTTATGTATTGCCTGTGTACTAATTTGAAAAAATTGAACAACACCTTAGAATATTAAACAGTGACAAGTACCAAAAACAATAACAATTAAAATACTATTTATTAATAAAAATTTATGGGTATTAGACATCTAAATAAATATTTACACGATAAATGCAGTAAAAAAGCCATTTCTAAAATCCATATGCGTAAATTATCAGGTAAAACAGTGGTCATTGATACGAGTATATATTTGTATCAATTCCTTAGCGAAGATGCATTGCTTGAAAATATGTATCTATTTATATCCATATTGCAATTTCATAATATTACACCCATCTTTATATTTGATGGAAAACCTCCACCAGAGAAACGAGAACTCTTGCGACAACGTCACTCAGATAAACGTACCGCCTACGAAAAGTATTTGAAAATGCAGGCAGAATTAGAAAATGCGAACCTAACCGGTGTTGATAGAAATAAGATGGTTTCTGAAATGGAATATTTGAAACGACAATGTATACGTATATATGATGAAGATATTGTAAAAGTTAAGCGTCTGATGGATGCATATAGTGTAACCCATTACGATGCGCCAGGTGAAGCGGATGATTTATGTGCATATTTTGTAACATCTGGACGTGCGTGGGCTTGTATAAGCGATGATATGGATATGTTTCTATACAAATGTCCATATGTGATACGTAATATTAGTCTAATGAACCAAACGGTTATGCTATATGACAAACAAACGATTTTACAAGAATTAAGTATGTCTGAAAAAGATTTCTGTGAAATATTGATACTATCTGGTACAGACTATAATTCAAATACAAATACCTCATTATATGAAACGATAAATTGGTATAATGAGTATTGTAAATATAAATTAACAAATACCATAAATGATAAGCCATTACAAGAATTTTATATTTGGTTACTAAAAAATACAAAATATATAACTGATTATAGGAAAGTGATACACGTATATACTTTATTTCAAGGCAGAAGATTTGCGGAATACGATGGTCTGAATTTTATACCAAAACCGAATACTACACGAGATTTAGATGCCATACATAATCTTATGAAAGATGAGGGTTTTATATTTACATAAGCACAAATGTATTATGGAAATATATTTTTTATTGGTGAGATTAGATAATAGACGCCAAATAACAACCGCGGTAGTCCACGGGTCCAGTATGGTTCAGATTGATAGTTACCTCAACGTGGATTTCTCCGCCCATCTTGGTCCATCTATGACAAAATAGCCAATCTTCCGAGAAATAATGTCCCTCTTCTACACCACAATCAAATAGAGCATATGCGTGCTTGTTTTCTTCGGGTTGTAAAAAACCAACATCATCCACGTACTTGGTAGATGGGAATGCTTGTTGTAACTTTTCAATGACCTTGCGTTTAATCATCATAAATCCAGTGGCAATATGACGAACTTTGGTGAGGTTGTTCTCTATATGCATTGTGTTTGTCGCGAGATTAAGATTGTACGATAATAATCGGTGATGTATCAAGTCTACATCGGGAATAGCATCTTTGAACATAGATTGATTTTTCCGGTCAATCCAATTCTGTACAACATTTACATTGGGCGTTTCAGGGTTTGTATTCACGAGTTTTTCCCAGTTATAGTGTTTTAACGGATATATACCACCAACAACTGGTTTCTCTGCCAATAACAATTTCAAAATGGAATCTGGGTCCCAAGTAATATCGTTATCAATAAACAACATATGTGTCATATTAGTGTTTGACATTGCCCTGGCAACCAAATTATTTCGTGCACGTGAGACTAGACTGTCATTATTACAAAATTCAATATGCAGTTCAACACCGAGTTCTCTTAGACGGTCTTGGGTCTTCATAAGAGAACGCATATATGTTACGTGACACATTCCACCATAATGAGGTGTTAAGATATACAAACATACTTTGTTTTTTGAAAGATATTCCGATACACGGTCTTCAAATGATTGAGGAGTGGACGATTGTAATTCTGTCATAGTATAAAAATACATAAATATTTGTTTATATCATTTGCTGTAAAATTACACATTATGCATAGCGATAAATATGGTTTTGCATACAATATTACGAATTACCAAGAGAATAAGTATTTGAATAAATGAACATAAAATTATAACTTTTTTATAATTTTAGTTTTGTTTTTTATTTTTTGTAATTTTGGAAGTTTTGGTGTTGAATGTTGCTAGCAGAATATTTTTATTTTTGATGTTTATTTTGCAACTTGATAAGTGTTTATGATTTAAGCAGACTCAGACTTCTGGAAGTGATGCTTCATAAAACGTTGGAGGTTGAAGTAGGTGAGTTCGTCCTCCTTCTGCAACTTGAGCAACTTAGAGAGCTTGGCATCGGCGTGGATGATACGACCATTGCTCTTGTCCTGCAACTTGTGTGCGTGGATGTAAGCATTGATTTCCTTGCTCACCTCAGTTCTTGCCATCTCAGTTCCGACAGTCTTTCCGAGGAAACCAGCAAGCTCGTCGCTGATGCGAGTGGGCTTGATGAAACCGGAGGGCTTGCGGTTGCTGTTGGTGCGGCGCTTCTTGGAGGACACCTTCTGTGCCATCTTAATCTCGCGAGAAACAGCCTTCTCAAGGGTCTTGAAGTCATTCTTCATCGTGGAGAAGAGACCAGCCAACTGTTGGAGTTTTGCGCTGAACTCAGAGAGCTTCAAGTTCAATGCAGCAGATTGGTCGGGAGCATCACCCGCCTCTGCAACTGGCTCAGGTGCAGGGGTAGGGACGGGGGCCACCACAACGGGGGCAGGAGCAGCAACCACTGCGGGGGCAGGGGCAGCAGCAGCCTTGGCGCGGGACTTAGGAGCAGACTTATCGGTGGAGGCAGTAGTAGTTCTAACCATACTAGATTATATACTACTATACCCACTCTCTTTTAAGTAGTTTTACATCATAATATATTATTTATGATTGTTCCCTTACCAAGTATCATAATAAATTTTATAATATGATTGAATTTTTGTGTAAAAAATGTAAAATTTACAATAAATAATATTTTTGCGTAAAAATATTATTATATCTACTACATTACCGATTCATATAACCACGGCATTGCGCTCCTTGCATCTAGTGAGACAATGGTTAATGCAGACAATGCGTGAAATGCACCAATTGTTCTATATTCTGCACTAACTCCGCTATACACTATATTTTCCATTACAATTAAACACGCTAATTGTATTTGGTTAAATGTTAATTCTGAATATAATGTGCGCGTATTGAATATACCTTCAAATGGACAACAAAACGGGGATATTAAATTACGGACTTCACCGGTTAATCCGCTGCGAACATACCATATATCATATAATGACCTATATAGCCTGATATAACTACGCATGTCTAAATTTGTAAACCAACTACTGTTAGTGTAATTACCAAGACGGTCTATCGCCATAAACAATTGAACTATTCTATTTGCAACCGGAGTAGTTCGTACTTGACGTATGTTGTTATGTTGCATAAACATTTCTTCTGATGTAATATGGTTAATATGTGGGTTATATACGTGCAAATTTGTGGTAGTAGGTCGGTCGCGACGTAACCGATTAAGTGATTGGTCTGGAATACGACTACGATACGGAGTATGTTCAAATTTAAACTTCGGTATCAAAATAAAACTCAAACGGTATAATGTCAATATATTGTTTTTTGTTTTATTGTCAAAATTCTCTCTGGTATAAGGGTTTTGTATAGATGTATTTTGTTTCAGCAATTCAATGAGGGATGTAATATCAAAACCATATGTAAAATTATTATTTGTCACGCTATAAAATTTTTCTGATGGTATTTCGTTTATAGGTTCTAATGTACAAAAATCCGTGTCATTTACACATAATGACCTGGATTTAAATGCAGGTCCTCGCAGTCTAAACATATTTGTGACTAACCATTTCCGAAATATTGTTTGTATCTTTATAGCAAATGTCGTTTCATTGTAATACTTTATAATTCGTTCAATCAGCATCTCTTTTTTTCCGGAAATATGTAATTTGCATTTTTTTGCTGCTGCTTTTAATTCAACTACCTTGCACTTGGACAAGACTATTTTTTTAGATACATAATTCTCATATGTGATTTCAACACTCTCTTTACTTTTTAGTTGTAATCTTTTCTCTATCTCTTTATTTTTGATTGGGGGTGATATATTCATAATATTATGTAATATGTTTTCATACGGCTCCATTTATACTATATAAACATATTATGTCTATATAATTTGCTGTAATAATTATGTAATTGTATTTGATACGTTATGTGTTACAGATATCGTAAAATGTGCATAAATGAGACCATTTTCAGTGTCAATGAAATAAAATATATAAAAAATTGAATTAAAGAATAGACACTTATAATATACAACCAGTTAGTTCTTCTAATTACTCATAAAATGTCCAAGCCTTCTAATCCCATTGTTGTTAACTTTTCCAGTTGGAATACTTCCGCAGTTCGCTATATGCAACCCAAGGTCAATGAACGCGGTGCGAAGTCAATCAACATTATTAGCACGCAGAGTAACCGTGCATTGTATGTCTCTACTCCCTTGTTGATGACTTGGGGTATTTCTGATTTCGTAGATGATAAGGGCGAATCAGATGGTAAGTTCAGTATGTCATTGGCTTTTCCCAATGAGACTTATGCTACACCTGCAACAAATGATTTCCTTGCTAAATTGAAGGCATTTGAAAATCAAATTCTTGATGATGCGGTCAAGAATAGCGAGGCGTGGTTTGGTACTGAAATGTCACGTGAAGTTGCCAAGCATACCTTCTTCCCCTTCTTGAAGTATTCTAGGGATAAGTTGACCAAGAAGATGGATTATTCCAAGCCTCCTACTATTCGTGCAAAGGTGCCTAATTATGGAGGACGTTGGAACGTGGAAGTGTATGATACCAAGCGTACACTGCTATTTCCTTGCGATAATGATAACCTCACTCCTATGGACTTTGTTCCTGCAAGAAGCAATGTTGCGTGTGTATTGCAGTGCGGCGGATTGTGGTTTGGCGGTAAGGGATGGGGTATTACTTGGAAACTAAACCAGTGCGTTGTCAAGCCACACGTTCAAGAAAGCGTGTTTGGACAGTGCCATATTCAATTGTCAACCGATGATATTCAGAACATTGAAGCGGCTCCTGCTCAACTTGCTGATGACGAGGAGGAAGTTGTCAGTACATCTGCTTCTCAGCCAGTGACTACCGAGGTTGCTGATAGTGACGAGGAAGCAGATGAACCTGAGCCAGAGCCAGTACCTGCACCTGTTGTTAAGAAGACGGTTGTTAAGAAGGCTCCTGAACCAGTGGTTGCTGCTCCTGAGCCCGAAGCGCCTAAGAAGAAGATTGTCAAGAAGAAGGTTTAAACTAAAAATATAAACAGATACACAATAGTTAGTTTCAACAATGTAACGTAATAAATAAAAAAATAAAAATGAGATTTAATTCTTATTTTTTATGTATTTGAAATCCACAAAATAATTTACAGATAATAATATAAAGAAGACAATCTATATAATAATGTGTACATAGTGAAGATATATTGTAAATAACGTGCACCAGTAACTCGTCAATATAAAAATATGGTGCATTAGCAATTATAGCTCAGTTGGTTAGAGCATTGGTCTTATGAGCCAAAGGCCTGCGGTTCGACCCCGCATTATTGCATTCCGCCCATAATATATTACATTTACTTGTGTATACAGTCGTTAAAAATAAATAAATGCACGGATGGCCGAGTGGTCTAAGGCGGCGGACTTAAGACCCGTTATCGTTTGATGCGAGGGTTCAAACCCCTCTCCGTGCAAATAGTTTTTGAATGTTTCCTTTAAAAAATTCATGGCACCGACGGAGAAATAGTTGTATTTATGCCCTCTTAGCTCATCTGGTTAGAGCATGTCTTTAGTAAAGACAAGGTGGAGAGTTCAAGTCTCTCAGGGGGCTCACGATGCCCGTTAATCAACACGACGGGCATAACGGAATGAGTTTGCCGAAAAGTTACTTCATTGCTCTTATAGTGTAGTGGTTATCACTTTAGACTTTGAATCTAGAAACCTGAGTTCGAATCTCAGTAAGAGCTTAATATAAAAACAAAATAAAAATTTACGGAATGAGTTTGCCGAAAAGTTACTCACTGCT
>JACCEB010189067.1_pt1 | contig 22378 bp, 24 predicted proteins | sample 7454761 | NCBI WGS metagenome assembly JACCEB01 (sample SAMN15323454, study PRJNA562643) | freshwater metagenome | isolation source: river surface water | place: USA:Blue River Watershed | collected 2017-08-18 | reverse complement strand
TGTTACCAAAATTGACAGTGTAGTTTTTGTATACGGAGAATAAAATGTCTGACGGTGGTAAAGGTTCTAGTCCAAGACCATTTAGTGTTTCACAAAAAACATTTGGTGATAACTTTGATGCAATCTTTCGCAAACCATCACCAAAAGAAATAGAAGATGCAAAGGCCGAAGAAGAAGAATTTCAGCGTATATCAAAACATTTTGACAATCGGGTTATAATGAAACCTGATTTTTCCGAATAAATATTATGGCGGGTTGGTGAAACAGTATCACAGTGGGCTCATAATCCTCAGTTCCGGTGCAACTCCGTGACCCGCAACCAATTACTCTCTATACATATTAGATAAGAATTCTGCCTCAGGAATTCTAGTTCTTGTATTTTTACTACCAAGAACAACAACAATCCTATCTCCAATATTAGTGTCCAAGAATAATGTTATGCATCCACCAGATGCACTAATATATCCGGTTTTACTGACAACAATATTCTGGTGAGTACCTATCAACGGATTGGTGTTACGAAAAACAAACCACTTGTTTTTAATTTCTATTTTTATTTCAGACTTACGACTGGCATATCTGATGTTGCCATAGAAACTGGCTTCTCTTGTGAGTTTAACAAGTTGCCTTGCAGTACTAACATTTCTTGCATCTAGGCCAGTTGGTTCATACACAACTGTGTTTGTCATTTCCAAACTTCTAATTTTTTGGTTCATTGCTTGTACACATTGATCCAGTCCACCAGGATAATGCTCACATAGAGTTAGTGCTGCTCTATTATCACTGGCCGTTATTGTTAAATTTATTAATTCAAGCCTAGTTAATTTTTGATTATTTCTTGGCAACTTGTCGGCCAACTTTGTTGTCATCACAATCTTTTCATTTACATCTTGGTTTGCATCCAAGACAACCATGACAGTCAATAGTTTTGTTATACTGGCAATCGGTCTTATTACATCAATATTTTCACCGTCAATAATGTTACCACGAATGTCTGATATCAACCACGATTTTGCGGTAATAGGTTTTGCTGAGACAATTTGTTGATTAAAAAGTACGGCGAGAAATAACAAACAAGTAAAAATTTTGTGTAACAATCAAACACCTCATCAAAGTTTCGAATCATGGCGACTCAATTTGTGGTCTACAAGCCCTAGCATTATTGAATGAAGTTGTGTAGATTGATTTCTTTTCACCCTTCTGACTAGTGGTAACCGGACATTTATATTCACAGACTTGCAATCCTTTTTCATTAGTAAAACTTCTTTCCAATTGACAATATGATTTGTCATTAAATGATGCTTTTGTATATATGATAGCGTCCGGCATAAAATTTATATTGATGGTTGGGTGCGTAACCATCAATGTTGCACTGGTAGTTAACAGTGTAAAGAGTAGTTTGTTTTTCATCTATAGTCTTTGGTATACCACCAAACAAAACTCAATAGTCCCGTCAATAACAGAATATAAAACAAATACAAAAACAAAATAAATTTACCAAAACCAACTCTATCAAATACCCATTCTAAAAATGTGTACTTATTTTTCGTCATTTTTCTTTTGTTCCAAATATTTCATTGCTTCTATTATTTTTTCCGTTCTGAGTTTTCTTTCTTTTTCCAACTCTTGTTGATATGTTTTTTGGTCCAATTCTGGCCATCTTTGTTTTCTATCGTAAGATAACCAAATAAAAAAACCAGTTGTTAATGCTAAAACGATTAATATACCAGCAACCAAAGAAATTTCTAATGAAAGAGTTTCCATTCTTTTTCGGCGCTTAGCTGCCTTGATAGCATCTTCTTTTTCTTTTATTTTTCTTGCAACTTTTTGTTCTTCAATAATTTGACCACGCATATCTTGGAATCGTGTCCACAAATCTTTCAAATCTGCTGGTACATGGTAAATCATTTGTTCACGCAATTCAACTTCCATCTGTTCAAGTCTGGAACGAATTAGAACCCGTTGCAATGCTCTGCGACTTAGTGATACATCGCCTGTATAAACTTCTTTGGCTTTCTTTTCTTCCTCATAGAACAATTCTTCAATCTTGTCCATAGCATCAAAGAATGTGCCTAGTTGGTCCCCAATAACCGATATAATATCGTTTGGGTCTTTTTGGAGATTTTCTTTTATCTCTTTTTTCTTTTGTTCAAACTGTTGCTTTTGCTCTTTTGTTGGAGGCTTGCCTTCATGTTGTTTGTTGAACTGTTTATCCAAATCATCAAGTACGCCTTTCACATCACCTGCAGCGCTCTTAATATCTTTGTATAATTGACAACCTTTTTTTACGGCAGCCACAGCTCCGTTTGCCAAGGCCAGCAAGGTTAATGGATCCATTTTTTATACCACATTTTTTGTTGACTTTATGACAAAAAAATGATATAATAGGAACTCAAAACACACTATATACTTATTTATGTGGGTATTCTTCTGTGTATCCCATACTCTATAAAGGTTTATTATGAATATACTTGTACTAAAATTAATCACCCATGAAGAAATCCTAGGTGAAATTAAATCCGAAACACCAACAACATATACCATATGTAATCCAGTAGGAATCGCTGTGGTGCGTGGCCAGGACGGTCATCCGAATGTTGGTTTCGCACCATTCCCTATGCACGCCGAACAATCTAAAGATTCAACTATTGACATTGAGAAGCGAAATGTAGTATACTCTTATGTGCCTGCCGAAGATTTCATTACAAACTACAATCAAATTTTTGGTGCAGGCATCATACTTCCAAACAAACAAATCCTTAAAGGCTAATGTCTAATTTTTACACAAATGTTCAATCTCTCGGTGGTAAAATTCTTTATCGTGGTGTCAAATCTGGTAAACGAATCAAACTAAAGATTGATTATGAACCACAATTGTACCTTCCTGCTCGCAAAGGTAATGGTACACACAAATCACTTGATGGTATAGACCTCGTACCAAAACGATTCGATGGTATTCGTGAGGCTCGTGATTATGTAAAGCAATTTGAAGATGTTGCTGGCGGTACCAAAATCTATGGTAACACCAGATTCGAATATGCTTTTATTGCCGAACAACATCCAGAAATGGTCGATTGGGATATTGACAAAGTATCCATCGGCGTAATTGATATTGAGGTTGGTTCAGAGAATGGCTTTCCTGATCCATATCTGGCCAACGAACCAATCACTGCCATTGCATTGACATATCTAAATGGCATGACATATGTTTTTGGTTGTGGTGATTACATCAATAATGATGACAATGTAACATACATCAAATGCAAAGATGAATGGACTCTTTGCAAAAGATTTTTGGAATTATGGTCACACAATACACCAGATGTTATCACTGGCTGGAACACCAAGTTCTTTGATATTCCCTATCTCGTAAATCGTTTTCGTAAAATTCTTGGTGAAGATGATACCAAGAAGCTGTCGCCTTGGAATTACATCACAGAACGCAAAACGATTATCAATGGTCGACAACTGATTGCATATAGTTTTGTTGGTGTCGAATCACTTGACTATATTGAATTATACAAATGGTATGCGCCGGGTGGTAAGTCACAAGAATCATATCGTTTGGATAACATCGCACAGGTGGAACTTGGTGAAGGTAAAATCTCGTATGATGAATATGATAACCTACATGCACTGTATCGGCTCAACTTTCAAAAGTTTATTGAGTATAACATTAAAGACGTTAAACTGATTCTAAAGTTGGACGACAAGTTGAAACTTTTGGAATTGGCCTTGACCCTTGCGTATGATACCAAATGCAACTATGAAGATGTGTTTGCACAGACACGCATGTGGGATTCACTGACATATTCTTATCTTTTGAACCGTGGCATCATCGTACCACCCCGTGAAGTGCAAGATAAAGATTCGGCATTTGAAGGTGCGTATGTTAAAGAACCACAAGTTGGTATGCATAATTGGGTTGCATCGTTTGACTTGAACAGTCTATATCCACACTTGATGATGCAATACAACATTTCACCAGAAACACTAATTGAGCCGCAAGACTACACACAAGAAATGCGTGAGATTATTTCACAAGGTGTGAGTGTCGATAAACTCTTGACCAAACAAGTTGACATTTCAGGTTTAGAAGGTGCAACAATTACACCTAACGGTCAATTCTTCCGTACAGATAAGATTGGTTTCTTGCCTGCTATGATGGAAGAAATGTATCAAGACCGTAAGAAGTTTAAGAAGATGATGTTGACTGCTCAACAGGAGTATGAGAATGAAAAAGACGAATCAAAAAAATACGACATTGAAAAGCGAGTCGCCAGATACAACAATCTACAACTTGCAAAGAAGGTTTCTCTTAACTCTGCTTATGGTGCTCTTGGTAGCCAGTATTTCCGCTTTTATGATTTACGAATGGCTCTTGGCGTCACTACTGCTGGCCAGTTGTCTATTCGGTGGATTGAGGCTAAGATAAACGCCTACATGAACAAGATATTGTCCACAGAAGGCGTGGACTATGTGATTGCATCAGACACAGATTCTATTTACCTGCGCCTTGGTGACTTGGTAAACAAAGTGTATGGTGTTGATGGTGTTGTTAAGATGCCTGCACAAAAGGTTATTGAATTCATGGATCGTGTCTGTGAAGATAAACTACAACCATACATCGACAAGTCGTACCAAGAGCTGGCCGAATATGTTCATGCGTTTGCTCAAAAGATGCAGATGAAGCGTGAAGGTCTTTCTGACAAAGGTGTCTGGACTGCCAAGAAGCGTTATATCCTTAATGTGTATAACAATGAAGGTGTACAGTATGCCGAACCACACATGAAAGTGATGGGTTTGGAAATGATTAAATCTTCCACACCATCCGCTATCCGTGAGAAGATGAAAGATGCCATTAAGTTGATGATGACTGGCACAGAACAAGAAGTACAAGATTTTATTGCCAAGTTTAGAAAAGAGTTTAAGACATTGCCTGCGGAAGAAATATCTTTTCCACGGGGATTAAATGGGCTAAATACCTATTCCGACCCGGTGATGTTGTTCAAAAAAGGCACACCAATCCATGTTCGTGGTGCGATTGTCTACAATCATTACCTGAAACAAAAAGATTTGACCAAGAAATACCCACTTATTCAAGAGGGTGAAAAACTCAAATTTACCTATCTGAAAATGCCAAATCATTTCAAGAATGATGTGATTTCTTTTCCATCAAGAATACCAAAAGAGTTTGAGCTTGACAACTATATCGACTATGATGTACAATTCGACAAAGCTTTTCTGGAACCAATTAGCGTGATTCTACGCTGTATGAACTGGTCGGCAGAAAAAACAAATTCACTAGAGGACTTTTTTGGATGATATTTTTAACCTTACTAACAGCGATAGGATTATCTGCCGTTGCTGGTTACTATTCAGTTATTGGTTTAGCAGAAATCTTTCCAGGTTCTTTCTGGCCAGTTATCATTATGGGTTCGATACTTGAGATATCAAAGCTTGTAACTGTATCTTGGTTGTATAGAAACTGGAAACAATGTCCTTTTCTAATTAAATCATATCTGTCGATTGCAGTAACTATTTTGATGTTGATTACATCCATGGGTATCTTTGGTTTCTTATCAAAGGCACACTTGGAACATTCAGCAGATAATGCACCACTTGTGGATAAAATTGCATTACTGGATGAAAAGATTAAAACGGAGAAAGAGAATGTCGAGGCAAACCGCAAGGCAATTAAACAGTATGATGAAGTTGTGGACCAAACTATGGGTCGCTCAACTGATGAAAAAGGTGCCGCTACAGCGCAAGCAATACGCCGTTCCCAACAGAAAGATAGGACTAGAATACTACAAGAAATTCAACAGTCGCAAGCCGCCATTGCCAAATACTCCGAGGAACGTGCGCCGTTATCTACAGAGCTTAAAAAGATTGAATCAGATATCGGGCCAATCAAATACATTGCAGCCTTGGCGTATGGTACAGAGGCTTCTACAGATATTATCGACAAAGCGGTAAGACTTGTCATTCTATTGATTATTGTTGTGTTTGATCCATTGGCAATACTGTTGTTGATTGCATACAATATGTCAATAAAAGAAAAGTTTGTACCAGAAATAGAAGATAAACCAGATGCTTGGGTAGCAGATGTAGGAGAAAAACCTACAGAAGAAGAACTAACGGAAATTGTAACGCAAGAAACAATAGAAGAACCGAAGAAGGAAGAAACTGTAGAGATTAGAAAAGATAATATGATTGTAATTGATGAAGCGAGTGGTGAATCAATACCACCAATCACTTCATCTGAACATCAATTACCTAAAAAATTAGCACCTAAGTATGATTATGATGAACCATATTCGTTTCGTGAAAAGGAAAGTAAAAAATGAGCATTCTTGACAAAATTAAAAAGAATAGTAGCATCAAAGATTCGGCTATTCTATCCAAATCAAAATTCTTCACACAGAAGGACATGATTTCAACGGCAGTGCCAGCAATCAATGTTGCGTTGTCTGGTAAACTAGATGGTGGATTAACACCAGGTCTTACAATGTGGGCAGGTCCATCAAAACATTTTAAGACAGCCTTCTCACTATTGATGGCCAAATCTTACTTGGACAAATATGAAGATGCAGCACTACTATTCTACGATTCGGAGTTTGGCACTCCGCAGTCTTATTTTGACAGTTTTGGTATTGACACAGAGCGGGTGCTCCATACTCCTCTTACAGACATTGAGCAATTAAAGTTTGACATTATGCAACAGTTGACCAACCTCGAGCGTGGTGAACATTTGATTATCGTAATTGATTCAATTGGTAATCTTGCATCTAAGAAAGAGGTTGAAGATGCACTAGAGGGCAAATCAGTTGCTGATATGTCCAGAGCAAAACAAGTGAAAAGTTTGTTTCGTATGGTGACACCACACCTATCGTTGAAAGATATTCCAATGATTGTGGTGAATCACACCTACAAAGAAATTGGTATGTTCCCCAAAGATATTGTTGGTGGTGGTACTGGTTCTTACTATTCTGCTGACAACATCTTTATCATCGGCAGACAACAAGAAAAGGAAGGAACAGAAATTGTTGGATATAATTTTATCATCAATGTGGAAAAATCTAGATATGTTAAGGAGAAATCTAAAATCCCTATCACTGTATCTTTTGATGGCGGTATTAGCAAATGGTCTGGCTTATTGGATATTGCTCTTGAGTCCGGACATGTTATCAAACCTAGCAATGGTTGGTATTCAAAGGTAGACAAAGATACCGGTGAGATTGAACAAAAGAAATGGCGTATCAAAGAAACCGATACTAAAGAATTTTGGTTGCCAATCCTCAAACAAAAATCTTTCAGAGAATTTGTTGAGAACAGATATAGTGTTACCAGTGGTGCAATTATGCAAGGTGACATTGAACAAACATTCGATGTTGAAACCACAAATGGTGTAGTATGACAGAAGGTATTGATTATTGTTTCATCTATCCAAAAGATGATAAGTCTTCCGTACATATCAGATTTTTGGAAGGCCCATATAAAGACACCATCTTTAAGTATGGCAAGGTAAAGTTCAAGGAAGAAAATGAACAGGTCTATTTACTTTTTGCTTACGATGTGTTAGAATCGACAGTCAAGAAGCCAGCCAAACTGGAAAAAGATGGTGACTTTAAAAATTACATTGGTGACTTATTGGTAGAAATAATGTCATCCAACATTGAACAGGAAGTGATTGATGAAACTGGAACAGACGATTTTAAAGAATCTAATCTACAATGAAGAATATCTACGCAAGGTTTTGCCTTTTCTAAAATCAGATTATTTTACAGACAGAACTGATAGAACACTATACCATGAAATTGCATCGTTCACGGAATCTTACAATTCTCCGCCAACGATTGAAGCACTTGCATTGGCCGTCAAAGAGAGGCGTAATCTCACAGATGACGAAGTGGAGAAGTGCGAAACTTATCTCCAAGAAATTAGTAAAACTAAGGACGAAGAATCCAAGATTCAATGGCTTATTGACAAAACCGAACAATTCTGCCAAGAGAAAGCGATATACAATGCAGTACTGGGGGCTATTTCCATACTTGACGGCAAAGACAAGACCCAAGACAAAGGTGCGATTCCCAAGGTATTATCGGACGCTCTGGCTGTAAGTTTCGACAATTCAGTTGGCCATGACTACCTAGAAAACTCAGATGAACGATATGATTTCTACCACCGTAAAGAAGAACGAATCCCCTTTGATTTGGATTTCTTTAACAAAATCACAAAAGGTGGTCTACCTACTAAAACGCTTAATATTGCTCTTGCCGGAACTGGTGTGGGAAAAAGTTTGTTCATGTGCCATGTGGCTGCAGGATGTATGGTACAAGGCAAGAATGTGCTCTACATCACCATGGAAATGGCTGAAGAAAAGATTGCAGAAAGAATAGATGCAAATCTATTGAATGTCACAGTTGATGACCTCGTAAATTTACCGAAAGAAATGTATGATAAAAAGATTGCTAAACTCCGTGAAAAGACTGTCGGAAAACTTATCATTAAGGAATATCCGACAGCATCTGCAAGCACCACTCATTTTCGTACCCTTCTCAATGAACTCAATCTTAAAAAGTCTTTTGTGCCTGATATTATCTTTGTTGATTATCTTAACATTTGTTGTAGTGCTAGAGTTAAAGCTGGTGCTAACGTCAACAGTTACACCTATGTTAAGGCTATTGCCGAAGAACTGCGTGGACTTGCCGTTGAGTACGGAGTACCAATTGTATCTGCAACACAAACAACAAGAAGTGGTTTTACTTCATCCGACCCAGGACTTGAGGATACAAGTGAGAGTTTTGGTCTGCCAGCAACCGCAGACTTGATGTTTGCGTTGATTTCTTCCGAAGAACTGGAAGAACTTGGCCAGATTATGGTGAAACAGTTGAAGAATCGTTACTCCGATCCAACAATGTACAAAAGATTCACCTTGGGTATTGACAGAGCAAAGATGCGCCTGTATGATGTAGAACAATCAGGTCAAGATGGCATCACCGATTCTGGTATGCCAGACAAACCACTTAACACATTTGGAAATAGAGAGAAACCACAAAAGAAATTTGATGGATTTAAAGTATGAATTTAACCAAAGATGATGCAGTACATTGTGCCAAAGTATTTCAAGATTACTTTGGTAACTTTCATCGTGTTGATGAATACATGCGTGACCAGAAATTGGCATCTTTGGCTGGTCTATCTTCCAATCCTTTGTTTCCATTAGAAGATGATTTGTTCTCAGACTTCACAATGCATCCAAATGATATGGACTTTGAAGTACTTGAAATACCACAAGAGACTTGGGAAACATTACTCAATATTACCAGTTCGCATATCAACATTTCACCAGTTGGTCGCCAAATAAGATTGGCCGTCAAGGAGAAGAACACAGGAAAGTTCGTTGGATTCATCCGTTTAGGTTCACCCGTAATCAACATGAAACCACGCAATGAAATGCTTGGACAAGTGTTTACACAAAAACCGGAATGGTCCAAACGATTCAATGGGTCTGCAATGATGGGTTTTGTGATTGTACCAGCGCAACCTTTTGGTTTCAATTACCTTGGTGGAAAGTTACTTGCAGGTATATGTACCTCACATGAAGTCCGTGAGATTGTAAACAAAAAGTATGGTATGAATCTATGTCTGTTTGAGACTACCAGTTTGTACGGAAGTTCCAAGACTGTATCACAATATGACGGCATGAAACCATACATTCGTTATAAAGGTCTGACAGATAGTGATTTCATTCCTATGATGCACGGTAAACCATATGAAGATTTACGCAATTTTGTGGAAGATAAGATTGGTGATATTGTTGACGAAGATGTGTCGAGTAAAAAGTTAAAAACTACCATGAGGATTATAGCTTTAACTAAATCTGCACTTAAAGGCCAACCTGAAGCGGCAGCATTCTTGGAAACGATTGATAATGCAAAAAAGTTGACAGAACAAAAGAGATATTATATCAGTGACTATGGTTACAAGAACATGGTTGACTATGTTAACTGTAAGACCGATATACTTATTCCTGGTGAAAACTATGAGAAACACAATCTGGTAAACTTGATTGCATGGTGGAAGAACAAGGCATCAAATCGTTTTGATACATTAAAGAATGAGAATAGATTGAGAACTGAATTGGAGGTCTGGACTTCTGGAAAGCCTATTGATATTATCAGATAAATACTTTTATTTGAGGATATAAAATGGCCGGCACATCAGCAGAACGACAAGAAATGGGTGTCATCAAAAGCGTCACCGATGCTATTAAGAAAAATAAAAATAATCCAGTGACAGTTGTTGCGGGCAAAACTAAAATAATAGGTGTTATTGAAGCCAAAAAATATGGTGGTAGACAACTTGGTGGTTCTGAACCATATACAGATGTTATATTTGTGGTTGTTAAAGGCAAAAAAACAGAAGAAATAAATTTGTCACTGAAAGGTGAATCAGCACCATCACTTGCTGGCGGAGGTTTAAAAGGCCTTGAGTTGGCTGTTCCGGGAATAGCAAAGAAATTTATGAAGGCTGCACACCAAGAATTGACAAAAGTTAAAAAATTAGTTGTTGGTGATAAAGTTCCTGATGTGTTTGGTAAAATCGGCAACACAGACAAAGTAAAAATAGTTGTTGGTAATGAAAAGATGGGTGGACCAATAGATTACATGTATATTGGTCCTATGGATGTTAGAGGCCCATACAATGAAAAGAAAAATGAAGTTGTATTAAATGGTAACTTGACTGAAGCTGTTGAGTATGCCAAAACACATGAATTGTATTTTAGATTGAGAGCTAGGAGAGAAGACCAAAGGTTTGATCCTGAAGCTAAAGATGCTCAAGGAACTCCAAAAATTTATGGAAAATCGCCATCAAAAGGTGATTCTGCTGGAAGAATTGTGGTGACAGATAGTACACCAAGTAATGCTGTAATAGTGAGAATGTAAAATGCCATTAACCGATTTCGATAAAATTTTAAAGAGTTACGAAGATTCCGAAGACGATTTCGGTTTCTCTGCCGTATCTGAACAAGAATATAACTCAGCCATCAAAGAGAGTGTTAAGACTGTAGAGACAGTTAAAAATACTTTATCTGAAACTGAACAACGCATGGCTGAACTAGAGAAGATGATTATCCCTTTCCTAAAGAAACTACATAGTACAGGTGATAAGGAATACATCTATTGGCCAAACCGTAAACCTGCAATTGAGAAACAAATAGAGAAAATATTGAAACTGACTAGAGGATGATTTATGTCTGCAACTGTGATTTTGCCAACTACTGGTGTTCCAGAGTTGAGAAGCGCTGTACAAAGCGTACTTGAACAAACTTATGATACAAAATGTTATGTCGTTGCTGATGGTGTTCAATACCATTCAAAGACCAGGATAATAACAGACGATTTTTTAAGCCGAAAAAATCTAGAAAGATGTTATTTACCAATCAATGTCGGTGCCAATGGCTTTTATGGGCACCGAGCATATGCAGCTTTCACACACCTAATTGACACCAAATATGTTTTGTATTTGGACCAAGATTGTTGGTTCGATACAGACCATGTTGAGAATTGCATCCGAACAATTGAAGAAAATGATTTGGATTGGTCATATTCACTTAGGAAAATATGCGACAAAGATGGTAATTATGTGACAAATGATGACTGTGAATCACTAGGCAAATGGCAATCTTATCATGGCATTAATCATATAGATACAAATTGCTATTGCATTAAGACTGAAATTGCGATAAAATTAGCACATGTGTGGCATGGCGGTTGGGGTCAAGATAGAGTTTGGTTGCAAGTATTATCTCAATACTTTCCTAAATTTGATTGTACCAAAAAATACACAGTCAACTATAGAGTAGACGGCAATCAAGGTTCCGTCAACGCAGATTTTTTTCACAATGGTAATAAAGTAATGAATGAAAAATATAATGGAGTTTTCCCATGGCAAAAAACTTAATAATCGGTGCATTTACAGGTTATAACTACAATCAATTAAAACCATGGGTTGAATCTATTGATTCTTGTGGATTCGTTGGTGACAAAGTAATGGTTGTTGGTGATGCATCACAAGAAACCAAAAACGAATTACTCAAACAAGGATTTCGGTTACACGATATGCCTAGGATTAATGCACCAATTCATGTTGCAAGGTTCTGGTCAATCTATGATTTTCTTTACCAAAACTGGAAAGAATATGATATTGTTGTGACCACAGATGTTAAAGATGTGTACTTTCAAAGAGACCCATGTAAATGGATTCAAGAAAACAGGGGCGCAAAACAACTAGTTGCAGGTTCTGAATCCTTGCGTTACAAAGATGAATCTTGGGGTGATGAAAATTTGTTGCAGACATACGGTCCAATAATTTATGAAAGATTCAAATATAACATCATCTATAATGTAGGAACTTTTGGTGGACGATCCAACTATGTTAGAGATATGTGTTTCAACATCTTCACCAACTCACTCAACAGGCCAATTCCTATCGTTGACCAGGCGGTCTATAATGTATTAATCAACACACAACCTTACAAGGACAATGTGTTGTTCACTGACCACCAGGATGGATGGGCAATACAACTTGGCACCACAGGTGATCCAACCAAAATCGAAGGCTTTCGGCCAAATCTAACCGAACTTGAACCACTATTTGATTACCATAAAAAGGTAATTACAACATCAGACGGCACACCACATTGTATTGTACACCAATATGACCGTGTTCCAACCTGGAAAAGTTTGGTCAGAAACATGTTCAACCAAGAAGACCCCAATCAATTTTTTACATATAGGACTGCATAATGAGTGATATTATTAGATTCAACACAGAGACACAAGCATTCACCGGATATCAAATGTGTTCAGGTTATGGCCTTGGTGCCATGATTAAAGACATGGTTAATCCTGTCGGTTTAGAAATTGGTTGCGACATTGGTGATACAAGTAATTTTCTACTTGATTCTAATCCAACATTGAACCTAACATCTGTTGACCCATATACAACTTATGTTGATTGGAACGGCAATCACTTGTCAGGCAGAGAAGAAATGTATCAAGGTGTAGTCAGACGAATGGCTGGTTATTCAAATAGATTTACATTGGTTCGTAGAACATCCGATGATGCAGTTGAATTATTTGAAGACGACACTTTTGATATCATCTTTATTGATGGCCTACATACATACGAACAATTGACAAAAGATTGTGTGAATTATTATTCGAAGTTGAAATTTGGTGGTATCTTTGCTGGTCACGATTTCTCCGCAATTGAAGGTGTCAATCGTGCAGCCAAAGAATTTGCATCTAAAGTTAATAAAGATATTCTTTTAACTGAAAAAGATGTTTGGTATTGGATAAAATAATTATTGGAGATTTTATTATGACTAAAAATGTTTTGATTACTGGTGGTTGCGGATTTATCGCACATCATGTTATTGATTTGTTCCTTCAAAAGACTGATTGGAATATCACCACACTTGACAGATTGGATTATTCTGGTAATCTAAATCGTTTGAATGAAGTTATGGAGAAATATGATGCACAAACAAAGAAGCGTGTCAATATTGTTTTCCATGACCTAAAGGCTGAGATTAATCCTTTGGTCGGCAATTTCATTCACAAGAATGGAAAGATTGACACGATTCTACATCTTGCGGCCTCATCCCATGTTGACCGTTCTATCACACATCCGATGGAGTTTATCCAAGACAACACCATTGGCACTGCACATCTATTAGAATTTGCTCGCAGATTAGATACACTGGAAACATTCTTGTATTTCAGTACAGATGAAATCTTTGGTTCGGCACCACCTGGTGTTGCATATACAGAGCGTGCAAGATACAATTCAACTAATCCATACTCCGCATCTAAAGCTGCAGCAGAAGAATTCTGTGTTGCATATGAAAACACATACAAGATGCCTATGATGATTACTCATACAATGAATGTATTTGGTGAGCGTCAAACACCAGAGAAATTTATTCCTTTGTGTATTGACCGTGTTCGTAAAGGTGAAAGAATTTACATTCACTCAAATGCGGCTCGTACAGAAGCAGGAAGTCGTTTCTATATTCATGCAGCCGATGTTGCAGAAGCATTAATGTTTTTGATTACAAAGAAACCTGAATGCCCAACTGATTATGGCCAGGCCAAATGTGCGAAGTTCAACATTGTTGGTAAAGAAGAAGTTGATAATTTGACACTTGCAAAACTTGTTGCACAAGCACAAGATAGAGATTTGAATTATGAAATGATTGATTTTCACAATTCAAGGCCAGGACATGACTTGCGTTATGCTCTAGATGGCAGTTTGATGCGTAGTCTTGGTTGGGAACCAACGATTGCGTTTAGTGAAAGAATTAAACAAGTGAGTGATTGGTACTTGCAGAACACAAGGTGGTTGGAACTATGAATACAGATTATGAAGTAATTAATGAGTGTATTGCTTGTGGCAGTACAGATTTGGTACCCGTATTAGACTTGGGTGCTCAGCCTTTGGCCAATTCATACAAGAAGAATGCCAATGATGATGAACAATATTTTCCACTTGCAATCAATCATTGCAAGCATTGTTTCCATGTACAGTTAACACACAGAGTTAATCCGGACTTGATGTTCAAAGATTATCTGTATGTTTCTGGTACAACAAAAACACAATTAGATTACTTTGATTGGTTTGCCGATTTTGCTGCCGAAAAGTATGGTGCTAAGCCAACGAATGTACTTGACATTGGTTGTAATGATGGTAGTCAACTAAACTACTTTCAGGATAAAGGTGCAACAACTTATGGTGTTGACCCAGCAGAAAATTTGTTTCCAACTTCCTCACAAAGACATAAAGTTGTTTGTGGTTATTTCACAGGTAAAGAATTTGCACACGAAAAATTTGATGTGATTACCTGTCAAAATGCATTTGCACACAACTTCAATCAACTTGAATTGCTTGAAAACATTAGAAGTGTCATGCACAAAGACAGTTTGCTCTTTGCAACGACCTCTCAATGTGATATGATTTTGAATGGTGAGTTTGATACAATTTACCATGAACATCTTTCATTCTACAATGTGAAATCTATTGATGCTCTATGTAAACGGGCTGGTTTGAATTTGATTGATGTTGTTAAATCGCCTGTCCATGGTATGAGTTACATTTTCATCATTTCAAAATTTGCAAAAGCACCTCGTACAATACAAAACCTAATTGATATTGAGACACAAAAGGGTCTGTACAATGAAAAAACATATGAGACATATGCACAGAATTGTTTGAATAATGTAAAACAGTTTGCTGAAATCATTAGAGAAATGAGAAGTACAGGTGTGCCTGTCGTTGGTTATGGTGCACCAGCCAAAGGCAACACACTGATGAATTTTGCACAAGAAGGTCCAGACTTCATCATTGATGATAATCCATTGAAACAAGGTATGTTTACACCAGGTAATTCTATACCAATCTATGGAACAGATTATCTAAAAACCAATTTTGAAAATGTAGATAAATTGTGTATCATTCCTCTTGCATGGAATTTCTTTAAAGAAATTAAGACTAGAACCAAGAATGTGCGACCAGGTAAAAATGATATTTTTGTTCGCTACTTTCCACAATTTAAGGTAGAAGAATGAGTAATTTGATTATATGTCCAGTTGGCATGGAAATGCCACACGATCCTCGTTGGAAGAAAGAAGACCACTGGCGATGGACAAACAATGACAGAAAATATGAAACCCTACTTGTAGTCTACAACGATTTTAATCCTGAACCAGGTTCTTATGACCACCTAATCAGACACAAAGGCCATAAGTGGCAAATCATGCAGGCTGTAGCAAAAGACATTCCTCTTGGTAAGTACAAATACATCGGATGTGTTGATGATGATTTGATTACTGGTTATCAAGACTTCAACAAAGGATTGGAATTGGCCGAAAGATTCAACTTTCAGTACTGGCAGCTTTCTATGCCACATGATTCTAGTTTGATTTATGGACCATTGTTTAATGATCCGTCTTGTGATTTCTCAGAAACAAATTTCATTGAAATGGGTTCTTGTTTCTTTACCGAAGAAAAGTTTAACTTTTTGATGGAGTTTATTAGTCATTGGGACCTAGAAATTGCATGGGGCATTGATAAGACATTCTATGATTTGTTTCAATGCCCAGCCCATGTCGTTCATTCTGGTATGATTCACCAACCGTTCCGTGATAGTTACTACGACAAGCAAAGAGCCATGGATGAAATGAATGATTATCTATACAATAAGTATCCATCTATACTCAAACAATACTATGGTCGTCAATCTAATTTCATGGATAGACAAGACACATTGAGAAAATTTAAATTGGCATGAAAAAATACTTGTATTACCACATCTATTTGACAGAAGAAACTGGATGTTGGTATAATCATTTTCTGGAACAGGTCGTTTCAATCATTGATTCTGGTCTTTACACTGCAATGGAAAAGATGTTTGTTATTTGCATTGGCAAAAAGAGTGAGTTGGAATTGTTCACGGGAATATGTAACACCTTTCCTAAGATTCAAATTTTAGAAACACTTGTCTTGGATGATGACAATCAAGAAAACCTTTCACTTGAGCATGTTTCGACAATTGACTACAAGAATAAAAACTTGTACGATGAAACCTGGACAATGAAACACCTGCAAGACCATGCAAAGAGGGAAGATGCACACTTTCTATACTTTCATGCCAAAGGCATTACTGTTCCTTGGAGAATGAGAGAACAGAAAATCTATTTACCTTATGTGAATTACTATTTCTGGCGAAAGTTTTTACAATGGGGTTGTATTGAGAACTGGAAACTCTGTACGGATAAGTTGTCGGATCATTCTGCATCTGGTGTCAACTTTGGAACCTGGCCTGTTCCACACTATTCAGGTGGTTTCTGGTGGTCAAAATCTGAATATATCAATAAACTTCCAGACATTAAAGAGAATGATTGGTGGGATAAGTTTAGGTCTGAGACACCACTAAACACATTTGATTCAAATAGAAATAAACCAGAAATGTGGATAGGAACGAAACACAATGATGACTTTTTCAATATCATAAGTCATCCTATTATGCCACCACATGGATCATTGGTTCAACATACATGGCCAAGATATTGTTATGAGGGAGTTGTACAAAAATGAAAAATATATTCTTAGTCACATCATGTATGCAACCAAGGTTTGGTGTCATCAGTGTGGAAGAAAGATACAAACAAACACTTGAAACATTTGAAAGTATTAGAAATAAAGTGGAAGATTCTTTCATTTTATTCACAGATAGTTCACCAACACCGATTGAACAACATAAATGGGATGTTATAAAGTCAAAAGTTGATTTGGTCCTAGACTTGAGTGGTGATCCACAGGTTCAACAATTCAATACACACGAACAATTAAAAAGTTTCGGTGAAAATAATCTACTATTGAGAAGTATTGGTTTTTTGAAAAGTAAATATGACTTCAAGACAATGGAAGGTCGTATGTTCAAGTTGGGTGGTCGTGCAAAATTGCAAGACAATTTCAATATCAGAGACTATGACAATACCTATGGTAAATTTATATTCAAGAAACGATTGGCCAGTTGGATGCCTCCAGAAGTTCAAAGTCGGTTCGGTTCAACTCACATATTAGAAACAAGATCATATTCTTGGTGTCTATCATTGGTGGATGAATATGAACAGATATTACAAAACAATTTTCAGTTATTAAACAATGGTTTAGACACGGAACATTGTCACTTTCTTAACATTCCGAAAGATAAATTACTTGAATTCGATATGATGAATGTCGGAATGATTGTTGCCAGAAACGGTGACTACATGCTGGACTGATTCCGGCCAGTATGTATCGAATCGAATATTTCAAAAAACCTTAATACAATTTAAAAAGTTGTATAAATACCCTCACGGGCAACCAAAGTGTGTTGCATTTCTATAGGTAAACAATGTTATCTTTCAAGAGCTTTTTAACCGAACAAGAGGATCCCGAGGAGGGCGCCAGCCGTCAGATTAAACACCTGACGCATGTGGAAGACCGTCCACTACAAACAGGTGAAAAGGGCACAGCACACGCTATTAAATCATTGACTGCTGCAGCTGAACACATTAAAGGTGGTAAAAAGACCTCAGAACTTACCACAAAATATGATGGTTCTCCAGCCCTAGTTTATGGTCATCACCCAACCACTGGTAAATTCTTTGTTGCATCCAAGTCAGCATTCAACAAGACACCAAAGATTAACTACACACCAAAAGATATTGATAAGAACCACGGACACGCCCCTGGATTGGCGGCCAAGTTAAAAGATGCACTGACACATTTGTCCAAGACTACACCTAAACAAGGTGTTTATCAAGGTGATATGATGTTTGGTACCGACAAAGGTGACAAACAACAAGAGAAAAATGGTGGTCATTCTTTCCATCCAAATCCATCTGGTCTAACTTATACTGCTCATGGTCAACATGCGGCCGATGTTAAGAAAGCAAAAATTGGTGTTGTGACACACTTGTCATATCAAGGTAAAGATGCAGGCAATCTAAATGCATCACATGAAGTCGACCACGAAAACTTCAAAAAACATCCAGATGTATTCTCTGTTGATCCAAGAATGGACACCTCAAAGGTGCATTTCAGTCCAGAAGAACAGAAGAAATTCAACAAACACATTGCTATGGCTCAATCTGTACATGATACCCATGGTGATGACATGTATGCTGGGACCAAAGCACATCACGGAGTTGGTGGTTCATTAGAAACCTATATGAATCATACAGTTAGAACAGGTGAAGAAGCTAATCATCAAAACTTTAAGAATTGGTTGGAAACTAAAAAGAACAAAGACATTGATAAACTTAAAGTTGAAAAGAATAGAACAGCCAAACAAGCCGAATTAAAAGATGAACTTGGCAAAATTGAAAAAAATAAGAAACACTATAACAATCTATTTAAGATGCATAGCCATTTACAAAAAGCAAAAGACACTTTGATTGGTGTTATGAATCAACATCAAGAATTTGAGCATACACACGGCGGTGAATCTGCAAATCCTGAAGGATATGTTTTCCATCACGGAAAAGAATCGGACAAATTTGTTAATCGTGCGGAATTCTCTAAGAGAAATTTTGCTGGGATCAGAAACATATGAAAAAGTTTTTAGAAAAGTTACAAGAAGATGCACAGACCCATACACCTGTGGTGATGGCATTTGGTCGCATGAATCCACCAACTATTGGCCATGAGAAGTTGGTTGATAAAGTGCAACAGATAGCAAAAGACTATCACGCACCACACCACATTATTGTGTCACATTCTATGGATGCAAAAAAGAATCCATTAGATACGACAAGTAAAATCAAACACGCAAAAAGATTCTTTCCTGGTGCAAACATAACAGCATCTAGTAAAGAGAAACCAACTTTCTTACAACACGCTGCAGCACTACATGCAGCTGGCCATGACCACTTGGTAATGGTTGCCGGTTCAGATAGAACCTCTGAGTACGAACAAAAACTACACCAATATAACGGTGAAGGTCCAGGTAAACTATTCAACTTTAAAAAGATTGAAGTCAAGTCTGCTGGCCAGCGTGATCCTGATGCCGAAGGTGCAGAAGGAATGTCTGCCTCTAAGATGCGTGAACACGCAAAGAATGGCGACTTCAACTCCTTCAAACAAGGTGTGCCAACACATGTACCTGAGAAACATGCAAAAGAATTGTTCCGTGATGTTCGTAAAGGCATGGGTCTGAATGAGAATTACAACCGTGGTCTTTTCAGAGCCATATTTGTGACAGGTGGTCCTGGTTCTGGTAAAGACATTATCATCCGTGAAGCAATTGCAGAAGCAAAAGCAGTAGAGTTGAATTCTGTACAAGCATTTGACTATCTAATGGACAAACAAAAGTTGTCCGAAAAGACAAATGACTACCGTAGAGAAGCAATCCGCAATCGTGGTCCATTGATTATTAATGGCCCAGCAGATGACCACACCAGAATCCTTACAATCAAAGAAGAACTGGAAGAATTGGGTTACAGTACCACTATGGTATTTGTTAACACAACCAACGAAGCCAGCAAAGAGAGAAATGAAAGATTGACGAAAACACTTGCCGAATCAATCAGATACGATAAGTGGAAACTCGCACAGACAAGTAAGCAAGCATACATTCAGAACTTCCAGAATTTCATGGAATTCAATAATAGTGCCACACTGGAAGAAATTGAAGAAGATATTTCTGATACTTACGAAAAAATAAATACATTTATTGAGAACAAAAAATTCAATGAAATTGCGTTCTCTTGGTTGGAAAATCACGGTAAATATAGTATCACTGACTCTGTTTTTAAGGAAGATGAAAATGTTAAGAAAAATTTTAGATTTGTTGAAAATTACAAAACCAAGCGCATCGGACAAACATCCACTGGACATCCAAAAGTATCAGCCGGAACCAGCCCCAGTGCAGACGGTCCAAGTGACATTACCCCAGACAACCGTGCAGGAGACCCCAACGCCGACAGTATCAAGTGGGACAGAAACGCCAAGCGTGGAGGTTACACCTTCAGAACCTACACCGAAGACTCCGGCCCCAAAGTCCAAGTCTACCCAGCCCCGAAAGAAAGCAACTTCAACAAAGACAAAGAAAAAATAAAGAAAAAAGGAATGGTTGATTCCCCTACAGTCAATCAAAGAATGAGAAATGTATCGGGAATCGGCCAAGAATTTGATACTCGCCAACAGGGAACAGTATACCCTATGTCTGGTCTTGGCGATGTGACATATAGAGAGCAAGTCGATTTTAGAAAATTTAGAGAATCATTTAATGATCCATCAGATTCCGAAATGGGAGTAGCTGGTGTTTTAGGTGGTTCAACAAATAAAGAGCCAATGGAAAATCCAAAGGATAAGATGGGTTACTTTAACAAGAAGAAAAAGAAATGAAAAAGTTCACCGAATTCGTCAAAGAATCTACACCAGAAACTGAACAACAAGATGCTCAGGAACTGAAGCGTCAAAAAGCACACCTATTGAACAAAGCAAAAGAATATGCTGACCAAGCTGAAAGAGAAAAACATTTTGGCCATGGCGGCGCAGCAGAAGCTAAAGGTGAAACTATGGCAGCAGCTGCAAGCAATGTTAAAGAAAGTGCTGCATGGCAGCGTTCTGCTGGAAAAAATCCAGAAGGTGGGTTAAATAGAAAAGGTATTGAATCCTATCGCAGAGAAAATCCTGGTTCTAAATTGTCGATGGCTGTCACAACAAAGCCATCAAAGTTGAAACCTGGATCAAAGGCAGCAAAAAGACGCAAATCATTTTGTGCCAGAATGTCGGGAATGAAAAAGAGATTAACTTCTGCGGCAACTGCCAAGGATCCAAATTCAAGAATCAATAAATCACTACGCAAGTGGAATTGCTAAAACGGAGAACAAAAATGATCGACCTAAGAAAAAAAGATAACATGGTTGCAGCAATTGAAGAAATTCTTCAACAAGAAGCACTCAAGGGTAAGCAACATAAGATTGACAAGAACCACAATAATAAAATTGATGGTGAAGATTTCAAAATTCTTCGTGGTGAAAAGAAAACCGTTAAAGAAGAAGAATCTGTAGAAGAAGGTGTTAAAGAACTTGCTAAGAAAGCATTCAAAGCTTTGACTGGTGGTTCCGATGAAGATCAATTAAAAAATCTTCAAAAGAAGATGGGTCTTCCACAAACTGGCAAGAAACCAGAACCACAAAAAGAAGAAGTTGAACAGATTGATGAACTATCAAAATCAACTTTAGGTTCTTATGTAAAAGGTGCAGCAAAAGATGCTGGTGCTGCTCATAAACTTGGCGCCGACTTTAAGAATCAGGCCGACAAGTCTAGAAGCCCTAGTTCAAAAGCAGCATCATCCCGTCTTTCCGACAAATTCTATAGCATGGCTCAGAAGCGTCATACAGGCATCGGCAAAGCAGTTGAGCGTTTGACAAAAGAAGAGGAAGAAGTCATGCCAAAAACATTGAAACAATTCAAAGAAAATGCGTTCGACTGGAAAAAGAAACCAGAACCACAACCAAACGGCGGTTCAGGTGTAAAACAAGGTTCTCGTTACGGTGGTTCTAAACAAAAAGACACACCAGAACAGGACACAGACGAAAAAAAGTAAATGAGGCAAAAGGACCAACCAGTCAGGAAGACGGACCTTTTGTCTCTAGTATAAATGATACGGAAGATTTGAAGCCATTAAATCACGCAAGATACTTGGCCAAAAAATCTATGAAAAGAGTTAAGAACGAAATGATGGGTAAAGCAGGTACATCAGAATAAGGTAAAAAATGAGCAAAGCGCTAAAATTAAAATCAATAGTCAAAGG
>JACCEB011785165.1_pt1 | contig 22384 bp, 58 predicted proteins | sample 7454761 | NCBI WGS metagenome assembly JACCEB01 (sample SAMN15323454, study PRJNA562643) | freshwater metagenome | isolation source: river surface water | place: USA:Blue River Watershed | collected 2017-08-18 | reverse complement strand
TAATCATATTAGCATTATATGAAGAAATATAGGTATTATATGCAAGAATATCCAAAATTACTGAAAGATTTGAACCTTCAAAATCGTAATCAGTAAAATTGGAATTAGACCTAAGATAATCTTTTATCGAGGCCTTGATTTGATCGAAATCTAAATTTGTAAAGTTAACTAATGCCATTTATCGTGTTGGTTGTAATGCAAATGATAATTGCTGAGGTAATACATCAATACCAACTATGTAATATTTTATAGTTACATTAAATTCTTTATCATCATAATTTGGATTAACTTTTATATCTATCAAATCAACTCTTGGTTCATAATTTTTAATAGTATTTGATATTTCATCCCTTAATATAGAAGAACTAATATTGTCAATATTCTCAAACAAAGATTGATTGATATTAGAACCTAAATTTTGGTTAAAAAATCTTTCACCTGGTTGAGTAAATACAAGATTTCTAATAGAACGTGCTATAGATGTTTCATTTTTGATTGCAATCAAATCGTAATTTAAGGGATTTGCCTGAAAAGATAAACTAATATCTTTAAATTGTTTACTTAATCTTTCAGGTTGCATGAAAATAGATTATGAATTTAAATCTATCTTATTTATTAAGATTTTTTTAATTCGTAAAGAGGTTCAGTGCCGTATTCCCAATCATCATAGTCATCATCGTTGCGAATTTTTGAATGAATTTCATTTTGTATTGTAAAATCATGTTTTTTTGGAGTTAAATCGTCGTTTGCGATTTCTCTAAGCATTTTTTGGTCCATTTTTGCTCCTGATTCGTTAAAATCAGAACTTTTTACGGGGTTCCTATCCCGATTTTATAATGTTATAATCATCTTCAAGTATTTCTTTCAAATATTCTTTATTCCAAAGGTCATAATACTCTGTTTTTGCTAATTTTTCTCTAAATTTACGCAATTTTTCCGTTGGTTGCGATAAAATTAAGTTATATTTACCATTATTTGTCTTAATTCCTTGAATATATGTATCATATGATCCACAATCTTCAAAGAACTTCCAATTTTTATGTTTAGAATTGTAAAAATCTACCCAAAATTGAACTGTTTTTAGATCAAAGTAGTCTTCTATAATATAAATGATTACTTGATACCCTTCAATTGGTATAATTTCTTCAACAGAGCACTCTACAATCTTATATTTTGCATTTGAAGCAAAAGGGCAGATTGCAAATCCATTTAATTCTGGTCTAACTCTGGATACTTCATGTATCCAATTAAGAATATACGATTCTTTTTCTGATAACATAAAAAAAAGAGTGCTTATCTTATTTAAGCACTCTCAAAATTTTATTTTCCTTGCCCGCGATACTTCTTTTTACGTCCATTACGAGATGTTGGACTGAGTAATGTACGAGCAGAACGTCCTTGACGAGTCTTTTTTGGTGCTCCTGGTTCAAAAGTCACCTTATTCATTCCACCTTTAGCCATAAATTTCCTCCATTTCTAAATCATTTGGATTAATTTCTTCACCCGAGTAAAAACGCTCTGAGAATTCAAGAATAATCTCACTACATTCTTCTGCAGTGAGATTTGTATAAATTTTACGACCTTTATATAAAAGATTGTAGAGTTTTTCCATCAGATAATACGAGTTTTCTCATGACCAACTCTAATACGAGGATCGCACCAGATTTCAAAACCTGCCTCTTTTGCATCAAGACAGAATGAAACGTCTTCACCACACATGTCTTGAACATTACCAGACTCAAAGACTTGCATCTTCGGAGCAAACCAAGGATATTCGAGGTTTTCAAATACTCCATTCTTAATCATGACCCAACCAAAACCAGTGTAGTCAACAGTAAATGGTTTGCGACGCTTGGAGATTGATTCTACGGTTTCATGATTCATGACTCCACCATTCTTGCGGAAGTCATCTTCTTCTAACCAGTGTGCGACAGATGTTGTGTGACCATCTTCAGTAGCATACCAACCTGCGACTACTTCGCGCTCTTCTCCTTCAGCAGAAAGAGCTAGATCACAGAGTTGCCAGAATTTGTTAGTATCAAATACAATGTCACTATCAATCCAAAGTTGATAATCATATTGTAGTTTTCCATCCCATGGAATTTGTTTGGGACCACGAAGAACGTTTGCTCCTAAACATTTGCAACGGGCGAAATTGACCATTGATGAGTAATCTTGACTAATTTGAATACTCATTCCATTTTGTACGAGATCAAAGCATAGTTGTACAAATGCTTTGAGGAAAATAAAAGAACAACCTCTTCCAGGTAAGCAGAAGACAATTGACTTACCTCTCATTCGTTCTTTGATTGCATCATAATCCCAGTCTTCTGTTTGGGGTCTAGGCGCTGCCGCCTTTACAGTAAATCCTTTTGCCATAAGTTAAATTAACCTTCAGATCAATTTTATCGTTCTATTTAGTATTTGTCAATATGACGAATTTAATGGTATAAGATTGTTTGTATAAACTTCCTCAAATTCTAAATCGGACACAGAAATATTTGCACCTAACAGGTCAACCATTCTGTGTAGCATCTCCCAGGTCTCAGAAAATTTTTCTTCTGATAGACTGTGATAAATGCACTCACCCTTTGCATAAATGTGATATATTTTTTCTTGTTCTTTCATAAAAAATTTTTCCGGATTTTTTTATTTCGTCACTGCATTATATATCAGTACTATCAGAAACCCTAGCGGGACGCCAAAAATTCTCAGCATTTTCCCCGGATAGCGTATCAGCCACCCAGCAAAGACAACCTTCCAGAAATTCCAATATGGTCTAGACTTTCTCATTTTTTCTTTCTTTTTGCTGATGCTCTTTTCTGTGCGGGCGTCCGAAATATTCCAGTGGCACAACTTTTATTCTTCTTGTGCTTGCCTCCGAATATTCCCCATCCATAACAGGTTGCTTTCTTTTTGGGTGCCATTTTTTCTCCGGAAATTTTTTAATCGATTGATATTTAGAGGTCGATTTGTCACCTCTGTAGGTTAGGGTAGTTTGCTTTTTTTAATAAGGGGGGGGGCGCAACGCCCGCTTATAATAATAAACCATCAATAATATTAACTGATAATAACTATAACGAATCAATCACGATTACACTGTTATTATAATCACGAACGAATCGTAATCACTGATGAATACTAATACAAACGCACATTTCGTTGGTGTTATAACTGAAGAGTGGGGGCACTGAGTATCACTTAGCACCCCCACGGTAAGCATCAATTAGAACGCAACTTCCTGCAGAGTGGGTGTATTCAGAGCGACTGCATGTTGCACAAAGTCGTTGATGTTTTCTTCCTCAATGTCACTCACGATAGTGTCGAGAATGTTGAGGATTTCATCACCAGTGCTACCTTGAGCAAGCAGAGAAAGAATCACGTTCTTGGTCATAATGAAGACGGAAAATGTAAAGAACAGAGTGGTGATTGAGTATATTTAATGACCCCTCAATCACGGGTCACGATGATCACGAACTCAGCGCACTTGTGTCACGAAGTTTGTACCACTGGCACGGTTTGTTCTACAACGATTCCCCTTAGTTTGTGTCATCACCAGGTGAGACTTACGGGGTTTCATTGTCACCAACCGTGTCACCTTAACCTTACCTTGTGCCTCAGCGATTGCGAGGTCAATGTTGCTGAGAGTAGCGAAATCGGAGACGGTCATGATACTGAAGAAGTGGTGAGTTTGTGTAACTTAGAATCAGAAATCAAACACGTCAGAGTTAAGTTCAATCACGTTAATCTTGGGGTCGTTGAACTTAACACCGTCGTGGGTTTCTTTCACACCATAATCATCATAAAGACGATTCACCAGGGTTTCATAATCACCACACTCGCGAGCAAGGTGATACAAACCCTCATCATTTTGAATCCAGAGAGCAACATTCCAGGTCTCATAATTCGTCCAACCGTTATAGGTTTGGTCGAGAACGTTGGTTTGGAATGTGGTGGTCATGAGTGGTGTTCCTTTGACTCTCTTAATATACACGATTTAGGATGCTGTGCTCATTTATTGTGCCACTTCTACATCTGTCACATCGCTAATCTTATGAGCGACAAGTTCAATGCGATTGTGTACAGAAACCATGACAGCGTAAAGTTTATCAATCACCTGCGTTTTGTTGTTGATAAACAGTGCGGCACGGTGAGCATAATCTAGCAGCATCTCTTTGCCACCATTGTTGTACCACTGTGCGACCTTGTTGTAGAAGAACTGTGACACACCCACAATGATACCCAGAAGCGTCATGGAGAGCATCAGAAACTGGTGCAGGTGTTTCTTATACTGAACGGTGCTAAGTTGCTCCAGGAGAGCATTAGCAGGGGGGAAAGATTGTGCGAACATTGTTTTTGGTGGCGAGTGAATGTAGAGGTGTCTCAACCACCCTTATACTATTGCACATGTCAGACCACAATGGTAATTTATAGTGACACTTCTACATGTGGCACATCATTATACTCAGTGCCGCGTTCTTTCTCTATAAACCTCCAGAAATTGCAGCAGAATCTCCACACTATCCTCACCACATTCTTCTACCTCTTGCATAAACTCTTGCAGATGTGGTAGAACTTTGGTGGTGAGGTTTGGCACTCTGATAATACGCATTTCACCTAGATTCTTATACTTTAAGGGTCTCATGTTATCTTTATATAAACCCAAGTATTTAGCGCATTATGTTAACAAATTAAAAAGTGCTGTTTTACCACTTAGAAGGGCAATCGAGGTCCTCAACGTATGCTTCGCACTTCTCACTTGGTTCGAGTTTGAATAGTTTCTCCCAGTCAATCTGGTGCGGGTCGAAATCACTCAGTACTGACATTTCCAGAGTGATTCTATAACGCTGCTTCTGAGCTTGATGATACGCAACCGACATAATCTCTCTCCGTTGGGTGTAACTGGGGTAATTATAAGGGTTCCGCGTGGGTTATGTCAAGTGGCATTATTTAGGGGTCTTCCGGGGGATTTTGCGCGGGGATTGTGGGGATTTTCTGACAGCGGGGGTATTGACAATTTGAGCGCCTGTGTGTTATCATGCACGGTAAGATCACAAGACTCTGACACATTTATAAAGACATAAATGCGTCTATTCGTTTATGCTTTTATACGCATAAAGACACATAAAACATACACACATAGCGAGAGATAATTCGAACATTTATATTTTTTAATACATTTTTTAATTGTTTTCATTTACACATTTTTCATTTATGTTGGCATAAAAAAAGAGCGGATTACCAGTCCGCTCTCTGTATTAACACCAACCACAAGTTTAAGGCATTATCTATACTCTACGGAAGTCACTTTCTTTACATGACAGAGGCAAACTCCCTTCCTCTCAATTAAACAATCAACAGAAACTTTCAAACAGATTGTTTATCTCATCTCTGCAAATGTAATCACTAATGATTTTATCAATTCGCAACTGATAAAGATAATCAAAGAAGCGAACATAGGAATCTTCTACACAATACAACCCTTTCACTGGACGATGTAATTTAATTCCAAGAAATGTGCAGATAGATTTGATTGTTGAAACAGAGAATAAATTACACGAACTCACCATACTATTCTCTTCATACCTTAACTTTAGTGCTTTAATTGGAATCAACTTCTGGTCATCAATTTCAATACTATCGGGCAAATTGTTATAACCGAAGAAAGCAGAATCAATGATTGAAGTGTTCATCATTAAATCAAACAAGTTGTGCAGGTGAACCACAAGAACGATAGAAATCTATCATTCGTTTTGCTTCATCAAGTGTTGAGAATGTTTGCGTTCTCCATTGTTGTTGGTATGGTGTGAAGTAGCGAATGGTGAACATTTGAGTTACTTAGTTTGCGTTGTTAGAGTGAAGAATGTCTAGCATTTGTTGGTGAAACTTGTCTGCCTCACGAACTACATTTGCTGCTTCTGATACATCTTCAATCTCATACTTTGTCATCTCCAGAGAGTGAATCACATTAGAAAGAAGGTCACTCAGAGCATCAATCTTTTGTTCGTTAGTCATCACTTAAGCACCATACCTTCAGTAAAGGGAACTTTCTGACCATTATCTACAACAAACCATTCAAAATTAGATTGAAAGATGCGGGCACCATTTCCATGCTCTGAGAGAATAGCATTAAGACGGGATTTGGTTGTGGGAGTTTTCCAACCACAGGTGTAAAGTTCAATAGAAGTCTCATTGATTGTTGCAATGTGATTACCGTGCAGATACACATAAGAGGCATCACGTTCGGGAGAATAGAGCACCTCAGTATTGTCATTCTTCCAATCCTTAGACTTAAGAATTGCGGTGTTCATTTGCTTTTCAATGATGCGCATGGTTGGTAATTAGTTGGGGTGGTTATACTATGAAGAGAGACGATTTCAGGAGTTATACATCACATCAGTTTCCATCTTGGTGAGAGTTTCTTCATTCCAATTCTCTTGGAGAATGTCACCATCAACAGTGTAAAGTTCAGAAATCCAGTAATCATACACTTGCTCATTCAGGTTGGAAAGATTCGCAAATGCCTGAGAGATTGCGTTGTTGATTTGAGTTTGAGTCATTTGGAGTTGGGTGGTGTTCCTTTGACTCTTTAAGAATACACGATTTTGACCGCTGTGCTCATTTATTGTGACACTTGTACTTTTGGCACATCAGTTAAACCAGTGTGCTAATTCTGCAAGTTCAGATGCAACATCTTCAACATTGTTTTCATTCAATTTTGATAAAAGTTTCTCTACATCTTCATCGGGAACATAATACAAATCACCGTTGATTTCATTTGCTAATTCTTCTGCACGTTGCAGACACTTTTGTTGCAGTTCAGTCATTCTCAACCTCCACCGTACACATAAGATACAATACCTGCTTCTTCAAGTTCTACCGATTCGATGATAGTAATCTTTGCACTATTGAACTCATTTTGTATTCTTTCATCCTTCATTCTTTCACCATGACTATTGGTATAGTACCCAAACTTTTCCATGAAAATCTGTTCACACTGAGGCATTGATTCTGCAGCAATTACACACATTCCATCAGTGTAATCATAAAGAACTTCGTTGAGAATGTAGAGTTTCATGGTTTCAGTTGTTGTCATTGTTGTAGACAAGGTTTTCCAGTTCAGTTAGAAGTTCGGGCGTGAAGTTTTCAACAATACGAACTGGTTCTTCATCATCATTGCAATCATAATACAATGCACCCTCATACTCATAAGCAAGGTCATCATCAAAGTGCGCAAGATTCTCAAGTTGTTGTTCAATACTACGAATCAGTTGTTCTTGAGTTTCAGTCACAATTCAATGCTCCAATCAGAATCAGAATTGATGTTTACCCAGAAAAAGTTCTTTCCATTGAGTGAACGTAGAAAAACACGATCACCTTTCTGTTGTTCAACAATACACTCCGATTCGCGATTCATGAGATTTGCAAATCGGTTGTGTGCTTTCTTACTCTTAGGAGTGACAAATGCAGTGTTCATGATAACCTCAACGAATCCAGGTGGTAGACATTGTGTGACGCATGTTGTGACCAAGAAACTTAGCACCCCATTCATCAAAACGAAACCAAGGTGCAAGATAGAATACACCAGACACTTCTTTACACTCTCTCAGTGCTTTCTTTGGCATCCACAGTGTGTGATGTGTGTTGATTGTAGAGCGAAACTGAATTGCTTTTTCGCTCTCCTTGATAATCTCAACAGGAAGAACGTTAAAGTTATGACGGCGACCCAGGTTGATAAGAGCGGTGGTGTCAGTCATGTGGTGGTGTTCCTTTGACTCTTTAACAATACAGGTTTTTGACCGCTGTGCTCATTTACTGTGCCACTTGTACTTGTGTCACATATTTTTTACACTTTCCAGCAAATCATTCAGTTCATCTTCATCATAATAGTGTGTCAATTCTTCCATCAATTCACTCTCTTTATACTCACTCATGTTATCACAAATCGTGTCAATCGCAAATGCACACAAATCACGCATGTCCATGTTGTCAACGATTCGCTCAGCATAAGATTGAATCAGATTGTAGATTTGGTCTTGAGAAAGTGTCATCAGTTGTCTCCAAAGTTGTTTGTAAGAAAGTCCTCAAGTTCATCAAGTTTAGATTCACTTAAGTTCCAAACATACTCGCTAATGATTGTATCAAGAAGGTCAGGATCTTCGCGACATTTTTCTTTCAGAAACCACTCAAGTTCAGTGAGTTTGTTTTTACTTTCAGACATAAGATTAGGAAGTGAAATCATTACTTTTTGAAAAAGTTTTTGATGAAATCAAGAATCAAAAGAACACCAAACACCTGCCAATAGGTAACAGTCAATCCAATCAAAAAGTGAAGAATTGCATACAACAAACCTGCGAAGATTGCAGTGACAATGAGACTACCAATTAGCGTACCAAATGCTTCACCAATTTCACGCGAAATCTCTTCAATTTGTCGTTTCTTTTCAGGAGAAATGGTCATGATAGTTTCAGTTCAGAATGATACGATAATCAATGGATTTGATACACCAACCAGTGGCACATGTGATTTCTTCTACTAGGTCATCTTCATCATCTGCTTCCCAAATCATACCGATAGTGTCGGCAGTGATGTTATCATAATGATGTTGAGTGAACTCTTCATCATCATCAAAATCAAACTCAATTTCAGTAACTTGGAATTGCATAATCAGCAACGATTAGGGTTAGTTTGACAGAATTGTTCAGCGCGTTCTTCCTGTTGCGGATTCACTGTTGCAAATGCACTCGGAATAGTCGCGAAGATAAGAAGAAAGGAAAGAAAGAATCGCATCAGGGAAGAATACAGAAAGTGCCACAATACCGACGAACCCAGTGTAGAGTTTCTTGGTAAGATGTGCGTGGATTGCTCATCTTCATAGAGCAACCATTGCGGGGATTGTGTGCGACAGCAACGTAGAGATTGTCGCACTCTTTATCAGTAATCTGCTCAATCCACATTTGATTGACTTTACCTTCCTTCCAGTTTGTGTGGTAGGAATAGACTTCAGAAACAATCATCGGTTGAATTGCGTTCGTTCATACTATAACCCTCCTAGGGAGCGGGGGGAAGGACCAATGGGACAGTTCCACAACTGTCCCTATTTGTATCAATCAAACATAAACATCTTCACCAGTAATGTCACAAAACTCCATCAAATAGTAATCAATTTGCACACCTTCAATCGCTGCATCTTGAATACATTCCAGATACTGTTCTTCTTCAAGAATAAAATACTCAGTTTCAATCATTGCGCAGTCACCTCATCAAGAGCACAAACTTTTTCATAGAGAACATCAATGTCCGTACCCAAGAGTTCACTCACCTCATCCCAATCATCATGAAACTCAATGAGTGAACGAAGTGCAGAGATTTCAGCAGTTGAGAATGTCATTGTGTGTTCAGATAAAGTGTAAAGAATCAATCACTTGTAAAGATAACCACCAGACCAATCTGCATGTTCAAACAGATACTCACGATCTTTCATCAGTCGCAAATCATAGCGAACACCTTTTGCAGGTGCTTTCCATGATGCAGACTTGTAAACTTCACCAGTGTTTTTGTCAACAAAACAATGAACACTGCGCGAATTGCCTCCATCAATCATAATGACTTTGTGATACTTTTTACCAGTTTCAATCACATAATCAACAGGAGAACAACCATTTTTAAGGTCTTGAATACAAGCGTTGTGATAGTCTACAGATTGACCTTCATCAACATAACGTTGATGTCCACGAATAGAATACTGACGATAATTATCTCGCAATGCTTCAATCAGAAGAAATGTATTCTTGAGAACATTTTCTGCAATTTGCTGCTTTGCTTGTTGCTGAGCAGGGAAATCAACGAAAGCAGTTGTCATTTGATTGAATTGCTTTGACTCTTTAAGAATACAGGTTTTTCAGTGCTGTGCTCATTTATTGTGACACTTCTACAACTGTCACCACGTTCCTCTTTGAACATGAATCTTTCTGATTTCTTGATAAAGAAACTGGCGAAGTTTAGAGTCTGTGGTGTTATCAAAAGCATAATAAAGACGATTCAAATACTCATCTTGTGTTACGCACCGAACATTTTCTTTGTTTGTCATTCCAAGTTCATTCAGTGTAGAACCTGCTTTAACTTTTGACTTTCCAAAATTGCCTGTGATGTTACCAGTTGTCCTCAGTTTAGGACGAATCTTGGAAAGATTAGAATAAGTCATCACAAAACTTGCAATTTGTATTTGTAAATCATAAGGTCTCGCACAAGTTCGCGGTCAATACTATCACCACAGAACTCTCTACCTTTGATTTTAGAAATACGAATAATGTCGTTGGTTGCTTTACGCACCACTGTACGATTTGCTCCCATAGGATACAATCCATCAGGACCATAGAAAGACATCACATAACCAATGAAATCTGTGATTTGTTCTTTAGTCATCGGAAACTTACATTAACACCAACAACTTTTGCTTTTGGATTGCGTGCAAGTGCAGTCTCACGCGCATCTTTTGGGTTGTTTGCTTGTACTTCTTCCTTGAAGACTTTGCCACCAACGTAGAGGTCAACGATGTACTTCATAGTGTTTGAAACTCCTGTGCTTCTTTAATGTCAGAATTGTAATACTTTTGGATGATTGAGTTACGCATACGAATGTAATCATCAATCATTTCACCAATCTGCTCATAAATGTAGGATGAACCACCTACATCACAGAGCACATCTTCAGTGAGAACTTTAGAGAAACGCACTTCATTATCATTATCATCAAACTCAAAGACATCCTCTCCAGTATATACAAACGCAGCGCAAACTGCGTCTTCACCTTGTTGCTCAATCAGTTGGTTGATTGAATCACGAAGTTCAGAAAGTGTGCGGAACATAATCAGTTTTTGTTGCGAGGGTTAATGTCAATCAGTCGGTCAAGTGCATCACCAATAGTAGAGCGGGTTTGCTCATCCTCCAGTGATACTTTCTCATACACTTCGTAGAGGGAAGTGTAAATGTCGTCCCATTGAGTTTGTGTCATCATCAGTCAACAACAGAGTAACAAGCAACCCAGGAAGGAACCCCAGAGAGTGATAGCGAACCATTGCGGGCATCGCAATAGTCTTGTGCATCATCTTCAGAGTAGAAAGGTCCAATATACTCTGGAGAATCCAGAGCGTTAGAATCAAAGCGGACGGTGAAAGTGCTCATGATGATTGCCTCAACAAAGACAGTATAAGGGTGCTGTGGGCGCTTCTGGTGCGTCTGGTGGACGGTCTCTCAACTGTCCACAGAGTAAACCTGAGACAACATAACTCCCCGTGCTTTTGCAACTCGTTCATGTGCTTCCTGTTCTCCTTTGGAGAGTTGATCAAATGGCACTTGTGTTTGCCTATAATGAACTGGAAGCATTTGATCGAATACCTGAAATAATCCATCACATGCACCAGAAATACACAGAGCAACAAACTCAGTGATTTTGATTGGTGCCATGACCATCACACGAAGCAACACACGATGCCAGATGTAATGTGTGTGAGTGTAGAGTTCAGTCATTTCAGTTCCTCCAAATTTTGTTTTGCTTTAACAAAGTGTCCACAGTTGTCACAATGACGCTCACCATGAATATCATCATTCAGGTCAACAATTCTATAGTGTCCTTCACCACATCGAACACACTTTTTACCTTCGTTGTCAGTCATTTCAGTCCAAGAAGTTCTTTGTCTTCATCACTCATACGAGCAATCAGTTCTTTTCGTTTTTGTGCTTTGATTTCTTTCTGTTTTTGTAACTCAAGCATTTCATCTAAGATACGATCCATTGTGTAGAAATCGTAATCTCCTCCACTGTTCCAATCAGATCGTCCTTCATTGTCAATGAAAATAGATTGTTTATAGTTATTGCCATCATCGTGCCAATCACAATACAGAGTGATTTTATAACCTTCATCATTTTGACGAAAAACTGCACCACAAGCAGAAAGTTGTTGTGCTTTATAGAGAAAGTTCAGTAATTCAGTTGTTTCAATCATGATTTCTAATCTTGTGAAGAATAATTACATGAAGTGCTCCCAGAGTGTATGCTGAGAGCACCAAGATTCCACATACCATCAAACATACTCCTGTGCAATCGCAATCGCATCAGCAAAGGTGCGAACATCCTCTGCAACACACTTAGAACAACCAGGACGACCAATAGTAGAATCAGCATCCTGAACATTCACCCAAACATCAAAAGAATCATGTGCGATTCCTGCGATGTACTGAGCATTACCACTCTCAGTGTATCCTACAAACTCAGAAGGTCCACGACGAGCGCGATGATTGATAGAAACCTTAGAGTTTCCAATCATTTCATACACATCAAAACTATTAGACTTCATGCGACGATAGCAAACCTTCATGAAGTCATCGGAGAGATCGTTGCCAGTCTCGAACAGAATCTTGGTTTGAGCAGTCATGAGGTGTTTTGTCTCAACACAGATACAATACACGGTTTTGAGCACCGTGCTCATACCGTGTGCCAGTTTCAGAACTGGTTTCAAATGTTATCAATTTTCAGAAGATGCTGCCTTTCCACTAAACTTTCTTTGCTTATTCTTTTCCGCATCACTTCTAATTTTATTGATGATAATCGCTTGCTTTAACTTCATTCTCTTGCTCAGTGGAGGTGGATTACCTAAGGCAGATGCAACGGTCATTCCAATACCTTCACCAATTTCATATTCTTCTCTTGCAACATCAGAAACTGCTCTACCTGCTTTCGCTGCTGCTTTTAATCTTTCAAGAGTTTGAATCATCTTAATTCTTTTCTTTTCTGCTGCTGTTGCTGGTTTATCTGCAACAGCAGTTTCCTCTTTTATCACTTCAGCAATTTCAACAAACTCTTTGAAAGTTCTTGCTCTTGGATTAGTTCCACCTGTGCTTGGAACATAATACTTTGCACCAGAAGTGTATTGTTGTCCACCTACATTTGTACCAAGATGCTTTTGCATCCTTCTCTTTTTCTCAAGTTCGTACTGTTGTTTTGCGGTTCTTGGTTTGGGTACTGGTTTACCAGTAATTCCTACTTCTGTTTGATCCTTTGCCATCTTTACAAATACTTTTTAGGTATTTATAAATCAGTAAACAGCAATCAGTTCATTCGCTTTCTTTCTACTTCCACTTTTTGCAGCAATAGTTCTTGTTACTTGAATCGGATAAAGTGTGGCATTTTTATACAATTGTCTTGTCATCTCAACATCGTGATTCGATACAATTACTTTTATACCTTTTTTCGACAAAGATTCTGCAAGTTCTGCCAATTGAACTTGCTGGTTATAAGTAAATCCATCAGTGGCATAACTTGTAAAGTTTGCAGTATCTGATGCAGGAACATATGGTGGGTCCAAATACACTACATCACCTGCTTCCAAATCTTTATAGAGAGAAGAATCTTCAAATGATAATGAGGTAAATTGTACCATTTGTTTGGAAAGAAAAAACATCCTAAAGTTCATCATTTCCTCAGATGGACAAGAGGGTTTATCGTACTTGCCGAAAGGAACATTAAATTGTCCTTTGCTATTGTACCTTGACAATCCATTGAAGCAATGACGATTCAAGTAGATAAACAGTCTTGCTCTCTCAGTAGCATTTGTGGTTTGATTGAAATGTTGACGCAACTCTAAATATGCTTCCTTAATATTATTTTCAGCAACAAATAGTTCTTCACAGTATTGGATGAAACTGTCATTATTTGGATTCACAAGATTTTGATAAATTGCTACCAAATCTTTATTCACATCATTAAGAATATATTGCTCTGCCTGAACATTCAATGCAACCGCAAGACTACCACCAAATGGTTCACAATAACGTTTTGGTGTGCCAATATGAGGAATAAGATGTGACAGAACTTTTGTTTTGTTTCCTGCCCATTTCAAGAAAGTTCGATTAACCATTGATGACCTTTTTACCAAAATTAGCAAGAAGATAAAATGCCATGTACTTATCTTTTAGTTCAACACCATTATAGCACAATGGTGTGTAATTACCAGTAGAAGATTTAGAACCTTTTGTGCGAATTTGAAGTAACTTATTGGGACCAGTGGTTGTATGCAACGTTAATCCTTTTACATATGCTTCCTTTATCTTAGCAGAAATGTATCCATAATCTTCTGCAAGTTCTTGATAGTGTTCTGGTGAGTTCTGTTCGTTAACAGTTTTTGATTTTACAAATTGATTATCGCGAGTGAATCCAACATAGATTGTTTGTTTAAGTTTCCGAAAGACTTTACTATCTTCAAACTCAACACTTTTATCAATTATTTCAGATAAACAATGATTGAGTTGTGTGATTGCAATACTTTCACCAATCGTAAATGATTTCAATTCCCCATCAATCAAATCATTCAAGTCTGAACCATTTGGAATACCCAATGCTTGCTCAAGAAGTTGACCTCTTTCACCTTTATTTTTTCCTGGTTTTTGTAGACAAGAGAAATCAAAATTATTCAACTTTGATTCAACTTGTGCAGCAGAGAGTTTCATGTTTTGATGAATGTAATCGAATAAAAATTAAATTACCAATCCTTGGCGAGAGTGAAGTTCAGTCTGCTAAATTGATGACGGTCAACAATCTTGTAGGAACCAAACTTGTTGTGCATCACATAACCTTCGTGCTCGCTCTCATCATCACCAATCTTGCACGAAATGCTATCGTCGGTGTGAATGAAGAAGAACAAATCTACCTTGATAGATGCAACCAACTTCCAAAGCCGCATCAGGTTCACATCAACATCATAATTTTCTGCAATTTCATGCTCGTCCACCTCCTTACCCTCACGGATGTAGGAATTGATGACTTTTTTGAGTTCTTTTGCTTGTTTATCACTCACAAACTCACACAACGTTGACATTTGCTTGGCAAACTTACAAACGTCCTCAATGTCCTCACGATACGGACAGATAGACACATCAGGACGCACAAACTTGCAATCCTTCGTGCTAATCAACTCACCGTCGAGAGGGTGTGCTACCATCTCTGGAAGATAGTCGCCAGTGTAATAGGTATGAGGAGCAATGATAATCTCCTCACGCACAATCTCAGGAAACTTGTAGGTGATGGTGTTAGGTTTGAAAGTATCCAATCCTTTACCAAAACCAATCCAATCACCTTGGAATACACCTTCAGTTTTAGGCAGAAACTCAAGGCAATAGATGAGGATTTGCGTTACACGCGGTTGTCCACCAAAATGCGTGAAGATGTCATCTTCGTTGTAACACAGGCGAATCTTTTGCTTGTTAAATGCTGCTTTGGTGCAGACAAAAAACTCACCATTCTGTGGATTTGTGCCCCACACAATCGCAGGAGCACCATCAATTTTTACACTGATGTTGCTCTCAGTTTCATACATCCAATCCAGCACTGATAGGTCACCAGTCAGGATACTATCTTCAGGATGCTCAATGTGTTTGTTTTGCATTATCAAGGATTGTTTTCGTTTGCTTTGTCTGCTGCAGATTTACTTCCTTTGAAGACTTGACCAGTCTCATAAAACCATTTAACACGTTCGCGACGAGCAGAAATCAGAATGTCATATTCTTCCTGCTGCTGTTTCGTGAACTTAAAATCTTGCTTGCGCCAAGCATCTTTCAGTTCATTAAGATGAGGCAGAACGTTCACAGTGTCAGTCATAATCAGAAATCGTAGTTAGATTTAATCAGACGTTGAAAAGATTTATCATCTTCATCTTCATCAAAGAGTTCATCATAAACTTCTTCAACGAAATCTGTAGGATAATACTCTTCAAGTTGAATGTCGTCGTAGTGGTCCATGTAAAAGGTGCTCCTCAACTGAACAAATATAATATACAGGAGATTGTGGTGCTTGTGACCAATCAGTGTGCGCTTTGTGAACTGTCCACTCAGCGAGAAAGAATTGCTTTCATTCTTGCATTTTTTGCAGATTGTTGTGCTCTTGCCTCTGCACCTAGTTCTTGATGAACATGTTTAATCTGTGCAGTCTTTTGTGCTCCTTGACGCATTGCAACCTGTCTGCTATAGAGATTAGGTTCCATTGTTGGAGTTTGTTCTTGAATCTTACTAATCTTTTTAACCTTTCTTTTCTTTAACATTTTTTCAATCGCTTTGCCACCAGTTCCACCTTGTTTTTCAAGTGCTTTAGTGACTTTTTTAGCAGAACCTTTTGTAGATTTTATTGGTTCATCGCTCAATGTGTAAGATTGCGAACCATCAGAATGTCTTACAAAAGTCCCTGAAACTGCATGAGGTGGTGTTGTAGAAACTTTCTCACAAATTAACAGAAACTCTTTGAAGGTAATCATCTTACTTTTTCTTTTTGATTATTTAGTTTTACTCAAACTCAAACGTCCTATTTACCTTTCGTAGTGGTGGAGTTTGATACATTTCAGAGTTCACACCATCAATATAAACTTCTACCTTTGTCTCATCATTCCAGTGTCGTACTACTCCAGCAATAATGAAAGCATTGGTAATCAAATAGGTTGCAAAAATAAAAGTTCGGATAAGAGCAATCTTATCCGATTCTTTATCACATTTACTTGCTTTCTCCCCAATTGCTTTCGCCCACCATCTCCACAGAGTTTTCTTTTTCATATTTGGATTTTCTTTTTCGGACATACTTTAACTCCTTCCATTGTTGATGGTAACAAACCACAAGCAATCGCTCATTTCTATGTAGAGAACAGTGTTGATAGTTCTCTTTATCCTTTGGACGCACTGATACTTCAATCGTAACATAATCATTACATTTGAAATACACCCATCCTCGGATGTGTTTTTTCCACTTCACATAGTCATTCACATGTGGTTCGTAAGTCGTCATACAAAGAACGCTTCTACTCCTTGGTATTTAATAGGCATTGCAGTGTAGTTTCTTGTGTCACTAATGTCAACTTCTTTGCCGATTGTGGAACTATTTACAGGACTATAGAACTTACACTTTTTGTAGTCGTAGAACCCCCAGATTGTTCTGGTAGGTTTACCCATATTGTAATCAAACTTGCGGTGGCAACGCAACCAAACAGAAAAGACATTACGTTTGAACTCTTCAACTTCATAAGAATAACCTTGTGGTGCTTTATGCTTAAACTTTGGAATAAGGTCAACAGAAAGTTTCATCAGCAATCATAAAACTTTTCCTGAGTGAGGAGTTTAATTTGTTCTTGCAGTTGTAGAATTTCTTTTTGTTGTTCTGTAATCTTTTCCTGCAGTTGTGAAATCCTTCCCTGATACTGTTGTTTCAGGTCAAATACCATTTTGTTGGTATGTGCAACGTGATGTGTCATAATCATGTAGTGAAAGATTCAACAATACGGGACTCTTCGTCATCCACTAGAGCAAAGCGAGGAGCAGCAACTACACGCTCCATAATCTTCGGATGATACCTGGCATCATAATCATCACAGTCCCTGAGAATGTCATGACACTCAATGTCATCTTCAGCGACAACATTGATTACGCCACCATACTCAGAAGAAGGAAAAGGAACCCAGTAGTCAACAATATACAGATACTTCATTTGTTTTTGTAAATTACCTCTCAAGTTTAATAGTTAGTGTTGTTTTCGTCAAGTTCTACACGAACTCTTCCAAAAAATAATCAACTGTGATTTCAAGTTCACTCGCACGTTTTTCTGCCCAAGCGAAGAAATCATCCATTTCACGCTCAAACTGAAGTTCTTTACGGTCTTTGTTGTATTCAATCACGTTGCTTGCTCCTTTCTTTGAGTGTAAACATCATCAAACCAGCGATTTAGAATGTTATCGCAGATTTGATAATCCTTGCCGTTGAGTGATGCTTTGTGCATCTGCCAATATCTTACAGCATGGAAGATAATCTTTCTTTCTTCAGGGCTCAAATCGTCGTTCATCATTCGGTCGTATCACTTTGTAATAGTATAGCATGAGAAGTGAGACCAATGCAACCAACATAAGATATGTGAAGATAGCAAGTCCTACACTCATTTGATTGTGTTGCTTGGAGGTTGTTTAATGTTTTCTATCGCTTGCCGACGATAGTATTCTTGGAACATAGATTCATCTCGCTGAATAAGAAACACATTCCAACCAACAACAGCAACTACACCGAAAAAGATGTAAGTGATGAGTTTGGTGTTCATAATCAGTTTCCAGAGTTACGATAAAGTTTGTCTTCTAATTCATCCAACCGCTTTTCATATTCTTTATTCGGTTGGTGTAAAGCATAGTTAAAAAGGAGGGCAGTTATCAACCCTCCAAAGTACCATAAAATGAATGTCATACAGCAAGAGCACAGGAAGGAATCTCAACGATTTCAGGCAGTTTGCTATCGTCGTACTGATTCATATTGTAGCACACCCATTCGCCGTTGCGGAAAACATATGCGAACTCTTCGCTGTTCTCAGGCAGAAGATACTCACACAGGTCAGCATCAAGGCGAGGAGGGCAATCTTCACCACGAGCAGAATAATACTCAGGTTGCTTGTCTTCACCCCAGCAATTGCTCATATCACCACCATCAATCAGTTCGGCGGCAAGTTCTTTGCTATTGTAATGAGTGTTCAGGATACGACCCAACCATTCGGGATAACCATCCCAGTGGTGGTAGGAAGAGAGCACAGAACCATCAGCGAGTTCAATACCAATTCGTGAGCGGGTTGCCATGTGAAGGTGTCTCCGTTGATTACTTTGTAAGTATAGGGTCTCTTGCGACCCCTGCGAGGGTGTGTGGGACAGTTCTCCAACTGTCCTCAGTACAACAAACTTTCTAAACCATTTGGATTAGATTCAATCTTAACTTCTGGTTGTTTGATGATAATCAGTTCTGTTTTCTTTCCTCTACAACTTACATCACCTGCCATCTGATAATCAAACTCTAGATAGCGAAACTCAGTCCAGTCTTTATATAATTCTTTAAGATAATCTGTGTTGTCATAAGACATCACAAATCCACCTTTATGCTGTTTCAAGACATCAGCAAGTTTATCATGATTAAACCCTTCGTGAGTGCTTCCATCTATACCATAATAATATGATGTTGTTTTATAGTATGGTGGGTCAAGATATAGAAAATCGTTCTCATGTTTTGGAATTGTATCAAAACAATTTCCAAAAGAAAATGAGAAATTTGGATTGTAAAATCCTATGAGTTTGTGAATACCAGCAAGATTTAGATTCTTTCTTGATGACTCAGAAGTATGTCCAAGGTCTCCACTAAATGCACCCTTGATACAAATATAAAATGCCCATGCGCGAGTAAACTTATCGTCACTCTCTAATAAGGGAAGAAATGACTTATAGTGTTCTCTATCTTTGAGTGGATAATGTTTTGCTGCTTCTTCACCAATTCTTTTTCCACCCTCCGTAGTTAGAATCTCCCAAAAGTCGGCAAGAGGTTGAAATAAATCATATGCTTGAACTTTTACACCTCTTGCTGCAAGTGCAAGTTCAATACACCCTCCACCCATGAAAGGTGACATCATATGGGTAAGATTTGGATGAATTTCATCTATAATCTTAATAATCTCATCTTTCATGGTATTTTTACCGCCAGCATAGCGATATAAACTTGTGGAGGTATATCTCATATTGGTAACTTTGCTACTGATTTTCCTTTTTTATGGTCAGCAATATATTTCCTTGCAGTTGCTTCTGTTTTGCAAAGTTTCTCTAATTGCTGACCTTTATGAATAATTATATATCCTTTTGCACCAAAAGGCACTGCAGCGTATTCATCATTTTTACCTACAGTAAATCCTTCCATCAAAAACTCCTCACATATTTGTAATCAAACTCTTCTGCTTCTACAAAGTAATCTTTTTCAGATTGTTCTTGGTATCCATACAAAAAGAAATGCTTTTCTACTGGATTACAATGTCCAGTAAGAACAGCACCTGTAAACTTAGTATTATAAATTAAACTTGACGGAACACAACATGCTTTTCCAAGTTTAACATCAGTAAAAATAAAGAAATCTGCAAGTTTTTCATTGACAGAACTACTTGCACGACTATTCTTTAAAATGACATTACGAACCGCCATCTTGGAAACATTTTTAAATTGTATCACTTTTGATTCATATGTGAAACCATCATTTCCAATCAAATCTACACCCGGCAGATTTACCCTTTTCAATTGACCTTTACTATAAACATCATATGCAATTTCTACAAGTTCTCCTGCTTTTGGAAAACGGAGATTGTTTGTAGTATAATCACGCAGACTCCATAGCAATTTAGAAAGACGATTTAATTCAAATGTAGTAAAATCAATCATAAATTAGCGTTTAATTGTGGAAATTGCAGGTTCACCTTGTTGAAACACAGTGTCAACGACATTTTGGATTTTCTTTGCAGTTGAGATTCCCACAGAGTTAAAGGTCGGAATAATCACCAGACCATACGACTTATGATAGTCTCCCAGTTGTCCAGGTGTCAAGTCCCCAGAGCGAAGTCGTGCAGCATCCTTGTGATGCAGGCGCACCACACGTCCAATGGTCTGACAGATACCAATAGCGTCCATAGAACGCATGAAGATAACTGCTTCCAGTCCACTTACATTGATACCTTCTGAAAGAATAGAATAATGAAGAAGAACAAACTTCTTAGAGTCATCCTGACTCCATTTATGAAGAGTATCAAAGAACTGTTCGCGATTCACTTTGTTGCCATCAATAATCGCACCAGTCTTGGATGTAATAACCATCCAAGAATATCCACGTTCCTGCAGTTCCTGGCAGAAACCAGTCTGAGAAATCAAATTAGTGATTTGTTTGGTTGCTTTTGCGCAAACAAGAACCTTAGAAACTTTTGCTTCATCAATACTTTCTAGTAGATGATTACAGTCACGCTCAAATACATTCGTACTGTCCAAAGATACTTGCTTGGCAACAATCTTTGGTGGAATGATATACCCTTCCTTTACCATGCGAGGAGCAGGAACATTTGCAATGATGTTACCATACACCTGAGTATTGTTCATCCCAGGTTTCTTGGGAGTAGAAGAATACTTTGGAGTTGCAGTGTAGAAATAGCAACGGTCTGCATGTTGACTGAAGTGTTCAGTAGCAACATAAAAGTTTTTCTGGACACTGTTATGTGCTTCATCAAAGTGAATTGTATTCACCTTGATACCTGCCTCCATAATTTTATGAAGAGAATGGTAAGTTGTGAAGATTAACTGATGCTTATATGCACGATAACTCCAGTTGTAAATCTCAGCAGGTTTAGTAGTGCTGAAGTGATGTGTCTCTCCCGAATGCACATGCAAAACAGCAACATTATCAATATGCTCAAGATACTCAGAAGAGAGTTGATTTGCAAGCAAGATGCGAGGAGCAACAACCACAACAGTTTGTGGAGTTTCTTTCTCAAACTCTCGCATTGTGTCACCAATACCTACAAGGGTTTTACCTGCACCTGTTGTTGCACAGATAATACCTTTAGAATGAATCGCAGTTTCATCAAGACATTCTTGCTGGTGTGCGCGAAAAGAAATCATGAATTAGGAATCAATAAAGTAATAATACCAGAAATCTAGTGCTGTGGCAAGAGGGTGTGCCAGTTATTCAGGTGTCCTCAATATAATCCCATTCAACAATTCCAGGATTATCTGCAGGAATCTTATCTACTGCATGAAGAAAACTATCTGTCTCACAATTAAACTCTAAGATTTCACCATCTTCATCCAAGTCAGATTCTGTGTAGAAGATTTTGAATTTCATTGCAATATTTGACTACTTTTCTACCATAGCACACACAAGAGAACTTGTCAAGTGGTTAGTTACCAACCTTAACATATATTGGAGTTTTAAGATTTTCTGCGTAAATATCATCCATTTTAAATCTTCTTCCACCAAAAATAATAAATCCTCTCCCAGTTGCTAAAGAGTATAAAGACAATATCATTTTCTTTTTGAGTATTTTTTTAATTTGCAAGTTATGTTTTGCAAAAATATATCCAAATTCAGCATTGCTTAATAAAGCATATGACTTTTGTATTTTTCCAACTGCCTTCTTCATTATTTTATCAGTTTCATTTTTATCTTTTGCTTTAGTTGCTTCTGATATTAAACTATTCATTTCATTTAATGTAGTATTTTTCAAACTTATAAATTTTCCCATCGTATTGGTTTTAGATAAAAATTGGGTGTATTCTTCATAAAATTGTTCTAATACTTTCAAATAATTTGTCTCAACTGATTCATACTTTGCTTTATAGTATCTTTCTTTAGGAGATGTTTTTGTTTCTGCCTTTGCAATTAGTGCTCCAGTTAAAACTTTTGTTTTTCCATTTTCAGTAGAAACAACAGCACCAATTTTTCCTTGAGTTGTTCCTAAAATTTTTGATATTACTTTTTCATAATTTCCAGATGCAAAAATTGTTCTGTCAACACTTGAAAATTTCAAAT
>JACCEB010492809.1_pt1 | contig 22413 bp, 19 predicted proteins | sample 7454761 | NCBI WGS metagenome assembly JACCEB01 (sample SAMN15323454, study PRJNA562643) | freshwater metagenome | isolation source: river surface water | place: USA:Blue River Watershed | collected 2017-08-18 | reverse complement strand
CTAAGATGTTGCCATTTGAATTAAATTTCAACAAGGCGATGTCTCTATTTCCACCATATCCCAATTCTTCTGGCTTTCCACCGCCAAACTTCATTTGAAATGCACCTGTTGTAATTGGCAATCCAGCGGCAAAAACCGTCCCTCCAGAATATCCATTTCCTAAATCATCATATGTTCCAGTACATCCAAAATTATCGGCACGGGAACCACTATAGGTACTAAAAACTAAAACCGGATCTACAACAATCTTCTTATTGCGTTTTCCAAATTTAGAATTGATTACATTGTATTTTATTTTGTTTTGTGTGAGGGAATATTGACAATCGATTACATTGCTTGGATTGTTTTTCTCATAAACCAAAGGAATGGATTCTTCCCAATTTTCAATTGATGTTTCAAAAGATAATTCCGTGGGTGATTTTAATTTTACAGTTGCCCCGAGGACTTCAACTTCAACTTGATTTAATTTTGAGGGACTACAAATCCAATTATATTTTATTCCACCTTGCGATGCAATAATTTCTAAATCAACGCCATCATAAATTTGATTGACAACGATTGAGGAATACAAATAAACCTGAGAAACCCATTTCTTTTGATCATTTCCTTTCAGATAATTTATATAATGACTACTTTTTGAACCCGTAAATTGAAGGTTTTCAACTTGACCATTGATGAATTTTAATTGAACAGCATGCGATGGTATTTCTGCTTGCTGGGTATTACGATCATGGAGATCCATAATTTTTTCTGTGTTCCAAAAATGGAACCACAATCCATCATCACACAGCCAAACATTTCCAATGTTTAAAGCTGCAAAGGCTTTTACTTTTGCAGGAAACTGACCTTTATTCTCAACAAATATCTCCGATTGTGCGAACAGATTTGTCGCAAACAATTGAAATACGATGAATAACAAAAGCCAATTTTTTCTCATGAACAAGTACAAATTTCGTCTAAAATATGCACGTTTCTTACTATAGACACTAAAAAATGAATTAAAGTTTTCTCAATAATCGCAAATTTTAAGAAATAAGTTTACCTAAATTTGCATTTTATGAGGATCGTTTTTTTTGGCACCCCTGAGTTTGCAGCATATTCGCTTGAAAAGATTGTGAATGAGGGATTTAATGTGGTTGCAGTTGTTACCGCTCCAGACAAACCTGCAGGCAGAGGCCGACATTTAAAGTCTAGCGAGGTTAAAGAAGCTGCACTCAAACTAAACATCCCTGTTCTACAGCCAACAAATTTAAAGTCGCAAGACTTTATGGATTCTTTGACAAACCTCAATGCCGATTTAGGGGTTGTGATTGCTTTTAGGATGCTTCCACAAGCAGTTTGGTCGGCTCCCAAACTTGGTACAATTAATTTACATGCCTCATTACTTCCTAATTACAGAGGAGCTGCTCCCATTCAACATGCCATTATACAAGGTGAATCTATTACCGGTGTGACAACATTCTTCTTAAAACATGAAATCGATACAGGGGATTTAATTGATCAAAAGGAAGTTGAAATTGAAGTTACAGAAACTGGGGGTACACTTCATGATAAATTAATGCACGTTGGAGCAGACTTAATGATTCAATCATTGAACAAGATCAATACTTTGGGTAAAGATGTTCCTACATTCCCTCAAGTTTATCATGAGAATTTAAAATCTGCACCTAAGTTAAATCGAGAATTTTGTGAGTTAAATTTAAAAGAAAGTGCGCTTACCGTTCATAATAAAATCCGCGGTCTTTGTCCTTATCCTGCATCATGGACACAATCACCATGGGGTGAATTGAAGATTTTACAAACTGAAAAGGTTGAATTAGAGGAAAAATTCATCGGAAATGATTTGATTTTCGTCGCAAATAAAAAATTGTATATAAAGTGTATCGATGGCCTTTTATGTGTTAAAATGCTTCAACCACAAGGAAAATCAAGGATGGACGCAACTTCGTTCATCAATGGATTGCGATTATCGTAAAAAAAATACAAAATATTTTCTTCGGAAATTTGTTTATTACAATAATATAGCCTTTATTGCGTTTTAAATAAACATCGAAACGCCTATAAGCTATAAAAATACTCTAAAAACTATCTTATTAAAATCTAGTTCAACCGCAAGGAAGGAGTATTATTATGGCAACTACAATGATCACAGATGGTGTATTGATTAAACACTACATCGAAGGCAACCAAGGTGCATTTGAAACCTTGTTAAAACGACATAAGAACCGTATTTTTTCTAGTATTTATGCCTTGGTTGGCGATAGATATATTGCCGAAGATATCTTCCAGGAAACGTTTATTAAAATCATCCATTCGATTCGTGCTGGACGTTACAATCATGAAGACAAATTCTTGCCTTGGGCAATGAGAATTTCTCGCAACATGTGTATTGATTCAATTCGTCAGCGCAAACGTTTGCCAATTGTTGTCGACAGTGAAGGCAATGATATCTTAAACAATATTGGAATTTTCGAAAGAAGTCAGGAAGAATTGCATATTCATACCGATGAAATGACCATGCTTAGAAAATGGATTTGGGAACTCCCTGAAGAACAAAGAGAAGTCTTGGTTTTAAGAAATTACGCAGACCTATCATTTAAGGAAATTGCAGTTGTAACCAACACAAATATCAACACTTGTATTGGCAGAATGCATTACGCTCTGATTAATCTCAGAAAAATGATGCAAAAAAATTCTGTTAAAGTAAAATAAATATTCATGTCTGACGTTATTATAGAAAGTAACGTCAGGCTTATGATTAAAAACATTACCCAAACTGATCTAATTAACTATTATTACAACGAATGTTCTTCTAGCGTTAAGTTGTTAATTGAAAATAGTTTAGAGTCAAATCCTCATTGGAAAGAGTATTTAAATCATCTTGAACTAATCAATCAAGCTTGTGACAATCTTTCAACTCCAAACAATACCAGCTTGAATATTATTTTAGAGGAAAGCGCTGCTACGGAGCAACATTCTTTCTAAAAAATACTTATTTATTGTTGTGCAATCTTATTTTTGCACCATGGACAATATTCCAAAGCTTGATTTATCGGACTTTCTTTCCGACAACCCGACTCTTAAATCGAAATTCGTTGCCGACTTAGGGCATGCATACGAAGAAATTGGCTTTGTTGCCATTAGAAACCATGGCATTCCTCAGAGTCATTTACAAGCATTATATTCAAATGTTAAAGATTTTTTCAATCTAGACACCCATATTAAACTTAAGTACGACGATACGAAAGGCGGTGGACAAAGAGGTTACACGGGATTTGGCAAAGAACATGCTAAAAACAGAAACACAGGTGATTTGAAAGAATTTTGGCATTTTGGTCAGTTTTTAGATCCTACCGATACCAATCCTCCACAGCTACCTGAGAATAAAATTGTTGCTGAATTACCAAACTTCAACGCTTACGGTGAGGAAATCTACAAAGCGCTCGAAAACACAGGCATTCAAATGCTTAGGGCCATTGCACTCTACTTGAATTTAGAAGAAGATTATTTCGATCGCAAAGTTTGGAATGGAAACAGTATCCTTAGAGCAATTCACTACCCTCCTATCACCGAGGATCCCAAAGATGCCATTCGCGCTGGAGAACATGAAGATATCAATTTAATTACTTTGCTTGTAGGTGCGAGTGCCGATGGACTTGAAGTTTTGAATAAGCAAGGCAATTATATTGCTGTGACCGAAGTTGAAAATCATATTGTTGTGAACGTTGGCGACATGTTGCAGCGTTTGACCAATGATAAATTAAAAAGCACCACTCACAGAGTTGTGAACCCACCTCAATCAAAATGGCATGAACCTAGATTTAGCATTCCTTTCTTTTTACATCCAAGACCGGAAGTGCGTTTAGATTGTCTCGAAAATTGCATTGATGAAAACAATCCCAAACATTATGAAGATTGCAGCGCCAATGAATTTCTCATTCAAAGGCTCACCGAGATTGGTTTAATTTAATTAAACGAAAAGATTTTTTAGTTCTTGTGCATCTTCTGGTTTCATTTTACCAGCAAGAATGAGTCGTACTTGTCTACGACGCAAAGCACCTTCAAATTTTTCTTGTTGCTCAGGTGTTTTGGTAGTGATTTGAGGGACTTTTACTGGTCTATGGCGGCTATCAAGTGCAACAAAAGTATAATAGGCTTCATTGCTTTTAATTTTTTCACCACGAGGGATGCTATTTGCATAGACTTCAATGAACACTTCCATACTAGAATTGAACGCGCGGGTAACATAAGCGGTTAGGGTTACAACATCGCCCAGGCGAATACTTTCTTTGAAAGATACGCTGTCAACAGAAGCGGTTACAACAATTGAATTGCTATGTTTTTGTGCTGCAATGGCGGCACAAATATCCATCCAATGAAGGAGTTTACCACCCATTAGGTTATTGAGTGTATTTGTATCGTTGGGCAATACAATTTCATTCATTTCGGTTAATGAATCGTTCGGGAATTTTGCGGTTTGGTCTAACATAACTTGTAGTAATACAAAAAGGGCGATAAAAATACCGCCCTATATTCTAAGTTTTAAAAATTCTTAAGCTTGAGCTTGAGGTGCAACAACAGAAACGAAGCTTCTGCCATCTTTACCTTTTCTGAATTTCACAACACCATTTGACAAAGCGAATAAAGTATGGTCTTTACCAATACCTACATTTACTTCTGGATGATGTTTAGTTCCTCTTTGACGAACAATAATATTTCCGGCTTGAACAATTTGTCCACCGAAAATCTTAACGCCAAGACGTTTACTATGTGATTCTCTTCCGTTTTTGGTGCTACCCGCACCTTTTTTATGTGCCATACTTTTTCTAAATTAATTTGATTAAGCGGTGATACTTTCGATTTTCAAACAAGTATGAGAATGTCTAAAACCATTCTTCACGGTATATCCTTTTCTTCTCTTCTTTTTGAAAACGATAATTTTATCGCCTTTTCCGTGTTCAGCAACTGTGCAAGTTACTTTAGCACCTGAAACTGTTGGAGCTCCAACCTTGATTTTGTCTCCACCGATGAATAAAACATTTTCAAATTCAACTTTTGAACCTGTTTCGGCGTCCAAACGATTTACAATAAGAAAGGTATTTTCTGAAACCTTGTATTGTCTTCCTGCTATTTCTACTATTGCGTACATGACGTAAAATGGGTTGCAAAGATAGTGAAATGTTTCAATTAAACAAACTGATTCTGAGAATTTTTTGAATAATTTAAGAACGTTTCATTTTTTGGACAGTGTCAAATAAAGTGATTATCTCTTCATATTTATCGCGCATTTTTGTATTGTAATGAAAAAATCAATTGTTACTGCCGCGCTTATTCTAAATTTTTGTGCCATTAGTGCGCAACCAGAGAAGCCAAAAGGATTTGAAAACAGCAGCCATGAACTTATTTCTGGTACAAATATAAAACTTCTACCCGCTTCTAAATTGTCTATCGATCCTGAAGTGCCAAAAACAGAAACACCAAAAATTACCCTAAAATTCGAAATGCCCGAATATGTTTGGAATACAAAAAAACTCATCCAAACAATAGATCCTGATAAAATTAAAGAAAAAGCGGCCGACTCTGTTTATATGTCAAACTATATTCGCTTGGGCGGTGGTAACAACACCCACCTATTGGGCGAACTTTACCTTTCCAATAAACCAAATGCTCAGTCGGCATACCATTTTAATGCCACTCACATTCAAGCAAACAACAACGATTTAAAACAAGCATTTGGAACAACGAAATTCAATTTAGGTGGATCTAGGTTTTATAAAAACAGTAGTTTGAATACTTCTTTGTATTATAACCGCGATTATGTTTCTCTCTTTGGGAGGGATTCTATTTTAAAAATCAATCAAGAATCACCTGCAGGGAAAATTGGTGCCAACAATCGCATTTCTCAAACTTTTGGTGCAAACATAGATTATGTGAGTTTGGCATCGAGTAAAAAACCAGAGATAAAATGGTTAAACCGTATTTCAAGTTTCAATACGAATTTCAACCACCAAGAATTAGAAATTGGTTCAATGGTTAAAGTTTTGAAAAACTTTAAAAACTTGTCTGTTTTTGGGGATTTGGAATTCACAAATATCCGTTCCGAACAGAGAAATGATTCAATGAAAGCTGTAAAATTCAACAACCAAATTTTTGTAGATATCAAACCAAGAGTTCAATTTTACCATAAACAAACAAGTTTGGATGTTCAATTAGGTGCAAATATGACCTACAATAAAAATACAACATTTGGTGATAGTCGTTTTTTAATCAATCCTTATATCCAACTAGAAAAAGGATTGACAGGATTAGAGATGAAAGTATATGGTGCAATCGACGGTGGATTGAGCAAAAACTCTATTCGCAGAATGAACGAAGTGATGCCATTTTTCTTGGATACAATGTCCCTCAAAAATCCCTACGAACAAATCAACGGCTACATAGGAATTAAAGGAAAACTTGCAGGCAATTCACAATTCAGCTTAGATTTTGGTGGAAATTCAATTGCCGATATGCTTACATTTGTAAGTGCAGCTGGAATTTCAGACACCTTAAAAACACCTTACGATAGTATTCGTCCTTTGAAAGCATATTATCAAAACAGTGTTTCAAGTTTTTACTTTAGAGCGTTTATGCAATACAATATGGGCGAAACATTTAAGTTGAGTGCAAACATAAAAATTACACAATTTGAAAACGGAAAAGACTATTGGAACATTCCAAGTTTAACATATCATATTGCTGCAGAATATTTACCCATTTCTAACGTTTTAATTAAAGTTGGAATGCAAGGAATTGGTAAGAGATACAACCAAATTATTGTAGATAAGAAACCAGAAACTGTTGATATCAAAGGATTTAATGATTTTTACGCTCGAATAGATTATAAATTCAACGGAAAAGGCAGATTGTGGATTCAAGGTTCAAACCTTCTCAATCAAGATTATCAAACTTGGTATGGGTATAAAGCTTTTGGTTTAACAATCGTTGGTGGTATAAGTCTTGCTATTTTCTAAGCAATCGCTTATCTTTGTGTAATATGATCAACAAACAGTTCATAGAGTCTATTCAACAGCTACTCATTCAGGAGCATTGTGTCGTAATTCCAAATTTCGGTGCATTTGTTTTGAGGGATAGTAGTTCCACGGTAAATTCATTCACAAAAGAACTGAAACCGCAGCATTCGAATGTATATTTCAATAGAGATATCACACAAGATGACGGATTGTTAACCAATCAGTTAAAAGAGCACATGGGGTTATCTTTCAAAGATGCAGCTGCTTATGTTCAAAATTGCGTGATTGAAATTAAACAATCTGTAAACGAAAAAAAGATTTGCAACTTATCTCCTCTTGGCAACTTCTTCAAGAATGCTGAAGGTGAAATATTCTTTATTGGGAACAATAACCTAAATTTGAATTCTCAAGCATTTGGATTAAAGCCAATCAAGTGGAGCATTCAATTGAATGAGATTCCTAAACAGGTTCCAACTGTTGAAAAACTCGAACCAATTGAATCGTTTAATGATGCAGTTGTGATTGAAATTTCAGAAGAAGAACAAACCACAACAGAAACAAAACATAGGAACAATCAATTTTGGAACGTTGCTGCAAATGTTGCTTTGGTTACATTCTCAATTGGTATTTTGTATATGAATTCCATTTTCCTTAAATCTGCATTCACCAAAAACTCAAATGAATTGGCCAGCAATATTCCGGTTGTTTCAAAAGTAGAAAAGGAAAAAGAACTATCTGAATCATCTGTAATGGTTGTGAATGGTCAGATCATACAGTTAGACCAAAACAATAGAGCCATAGATACTGAAATCGAAAAGAAAAACGCACTACCAAGTGTTGAAGATTTCAGAATGGATATTGCTCAAGGTAAGGGAAAATATTTCATCGTTGGTGGATCTTATATTACCGAAGAAGCCGCTAAAATTGAATGCCGTCAATGGAATCAATTAAAGCAAAACGCAACATATATCAAAGTAAAGGGAAGTACACTCTTAAAAGTTGTGATTAAACGCTTTGAAAGTGGTAAAGATGCGAGCAAATTTACTGAAACTATGACTAATTTGCCAAACAATACAATCTCAGTTCAAGAGTTAACGATTGCCAAATAATCTCATTATGTCACATTACGTAATTGAAAAAAACCTAACCACAACTACAACTCAGAAAATACAGTCTGGCTTTGTGAGTTTAACAATTTCTGCATTGTTAATTTTTTTGTTATGGTTTATGAAGATTACGGTTCCCAATCCGCCTTTTGAAAATAAAACAGGTGAATTGGAATTGGATTTTGGTATGGAAGAAGTGAGCTATGGAAAACCAGATGAAGGTGGACCTTCTGAAACTCCACCAGCCAAAGGAGGCGAAAATGTTGATGCAAGTTCAGCAACACCAGATGCAAAAGCAACGGGTGGCCCTGGTGAAGTTGTAAATTCCACAGATCCTACAGAAACAACTGAATATCCTTCTATTGCTCCACCTGAAAGTTCTACTCCTCAAGTAAAACCAACAAAACCAGTAAGAGATTTAAAAGCTCTTGTTGGAAAACGTGGGAATGGTCAAGTAGGACTCGAAAATGGAATTGATGGAGGAAAAGGTAATTTAGGGTTTGGCGATGGTAAAAACCCTGGAATACAAGGCAATGGCGGAACCAGAGTCACTAAAAACAGAGGTAACGGTTTTTACTCAGCAAAAGGTTTTACCTCTTATGAAATCAACTCAAATGTTAAGAGAGTCGATGCTGAAGGAGTTGGTGAAATTGTTGCCCGAGTAAGAGTAGGTTCCGATGGTAAAGCTCATATAGTTTCCATTTTACCAGAAGGTACATTTACAGGTTCTGCTGGAAATGCTCGAAAAGTGATGGAGTATTTTCTTTCTCGTTCCAATTTTATTAAAGTTGGAGATAAAATTTCTGAGAGCGGAACCATCACATTAAATATTAAAGCTGGATTAGTCGATTAATTTCATTTCTGAAATTATGTTTAAAGATTATCAAGAAACGCTCAATTTCTTATTTTCTCGTTTGCCAATGTTTCAAAATATTGGAAAGAGTGCATTTACCAAAGATTTAACCAATACTGTAAAGTTATTGGAATTCATTGGAAATCCACATCAGAATACATTAACAAAATGGATTCATATTGGAGGTACCAATGGTAAAGGTTCAACTTCGAGTATGCTTGCAGCTGTATTTACAGCCAATGGCTATAAAACAGGATTGTACACCTCTCCTCACCTAGTTGATTTTAGAGAACGCATTCGAATCAATGGTGTTGTTATTCCTGAAACCTTTGTGGTTGAATTTACGAATAAAATTCATACTGCTATAGAAGAAATAAATCCATCTTTTTTCGAAATGACAGTTGCCATGGCCTTTGATTATTTCAGAAGTGAGCAAATTGACATTGGCATCATAGAAGTTGGATTGGGTGGCAGATTGGATAGCACCAATGTGATTGATCCAATTTTAGCAGCCATTACAAGCATTGGATTCGATCATATGGACATTCTTGGGGACACTATAGAAGCCATCGCAGGAGAAAAGGCTGGCATCATTAAATCGGAGGTTCCTTTTTTATTGGGGGACATGCCAGAGGCTGCTTCTAAGACCATTTTAAATTATGGAAGTCAGGTTGGTGGTCATTTTACATCGAAACAAGAAACACCACAAAATTGGTTAGATCATATTGCACTCAAAGGAATCTATCAAAAAAGTAATTTAAACCTAGTTTACAATGTGGTTCTAAAACTTCGTGAGTTAGGATATGTATTGGAAGAATCAAAATGTATCGAAGGTATTTCTCAAATTAATCATTACAGTGGCTTAAGAGGACGTTGGGAAATCATTCAAACCTCACCACTTACTATTTGCGACACCGGTCACAATAAAGATGGTGTTGAAATGATTCTTAAACAATTATTAGACATTCAAAAGCCAAATCAAACATTGCACATGGTTTGGGGCATGGTGAAAGATAAAGACATTTCGGGTATACTATCAATGTTACCTAAAGATGCAAAATATTACGCATGTAAGCCAAATGTAATTCGAGGTTTAGATAGTGTCGTTTTAACTGAAAGTATGAGTTTAAATCAACTTGATGTGAAGAATTGTGAATCTGTTCACAATGCTTATTTAAGTGCCTTAGCGAATGCTAAAATGAATGATGACATCATCTTTATTGGTGGCAGCACATTTGTTGTTGGCGATTTATTAAAAGAACTCAATTAAACAATATTATTTACTTGGAGAAAGCTAAAATGTAGATTTCTCCTATAAAAGAAAAGCCCCGATTATTTCGGGGCTTTTCTTTTTTGTTTTAAATACTCAATTAACGTAGCAACGTAATTGTACCGTCGTAAATGTACTCTTTATCTTCAAATGAAGTTACAACTACGTGGTAAACATATACATCTTGCATACAAGGTGTACCGTCTTTTGTTTTACCATTCCAACCATCATTGATATCGTTGGTTGTAAATAACTTCTCTCCCCAACGGTTGTAAATATTCATAGTGAAAGTTTTGAAGTTAGTGGCCACAGGAATGAAGATTTCATTTGTACCTGGTCCTTCTTCATTTGGAGTAAATACATCTGGAATGAATACAATGATATCTGGTCCAATGTGTATCCACTGAGATGCAGTATCGGTACATCCGTGATTTGATGTTACCAACAATTTAATTTGATAAACACCGGTATCTCTTGAATATGCAAATCTTGGGTTCTGCATTAACGATGTATCCGTGATTTTTCCTGTTCCAAAATCCCACACATAATTCAATGTTGGATTGAATGGATTGCTTTCTACCGTACTTTGGTTGATCATCACAAACTTCGGTAACGCCACAGTGGTGTGGTAACCTGGGTCTGTTTTGAAATTCGCAACCGGGATTGGATAAGCTTCAACACTGCCATAAATTGGTGGCGATGCACATGGACCTTGATTGTTGGTCACTTGTAACTTCACGCTATAGTTACCTTGTACAGGATATGCAATGTTGCTTGGATTTGCTACCTTGCTTGAATCTCCGTTACCGAATGTCCATGTATATACCAAGTTCGATGGTGATATTCCTTTATTCTCGGTTGATGTCCAATTTGTTACCAATGGAACACATCCTTTGAAATTATCGATTGGAGACATATCTGGGTACAAGTAATAGATGATTTTTATATCGTCTGATACTGGTGGACATACATCGTTTGGCAATGGAACTGTGGTTACCTTCAAGTTTGCTTCTTTGTTGATGATATCCAAGGGTCCATGCATGTACTTCGGTGTTTCGATGTTCGCATCGTCTAAGGTTCCATCTGAGCCATTCTCCATTGTCCACAACACTTTATTGTTACTAAACTTACTTGTGCACTCTACTGATATTTGAGAGGTTTCACAAGCGCTTAGTGGTTTTTGTGAGGTGATGCTTATTTCTGGTTGTGTTCTTACAAAGACATTGTAGGTTTCGGTATCGGCACAGCCATTATTATCCGTGTACGACATTGTTAACTTATGAGGTCCTTCAATGTTTGCTGATTTTGTTGTATTTGGTGTGAATTCATTGCCGGTTACATTTGGACCTAACCATTTTGCAACACCCGTGGTTGGCTTTGTCTTCGTCATGTCTATACGCGTATTCAAATCCAATTTCGGTCCACTGCTACACAATGTCAATGTTGACAATAGCACTGCATCTGGAGTATCGTTCACCGTGATATAGAAGCTATCTGTTTTCAAACAACCTGTTCCATTATTCGCATACAATATTTTATAGGTTCCTCTGCCGAATGATGGTGGGAATAAGTGACCCAATGGCAAGGCTTTTCCTACGCGTGGTTCTGTTTTTGAATAATCTACTTCGGTAATCTTAAATGATCCACCATCTCCATCTTTTCCTTTTGCTCCATTCACCAATACGTTATCATAGAAGTCTAGGGTATCCCAGTTTACACATACTGGATTTGGGGAAATGATTTTTACTGTTGGCTCTCCTATCACTGTAGTGATTGTTGTATCACAGCTCTTACATTTTGTTAAGATATCTTCAATACACAATCTGAATTTATATTTACCCATGTAGAAATCTTCTGTTACATCTCCGAATTTGAAATGCCAATCAGGGGTTCCAAATGGATTGTTGTTCACCAAAATTGTTGCTGAATCTACTCCACCCGGAACTACTTGTGCAACCCAGTCGAAGTTTACTCCTGCTTTTGTTTTTGGTTTAATCACACTACTATCCATAAACGCATCGCCTTTATCTTGGCAATAGGTTTTATTTACCAATTCCAAAATAGGGTTACCGTTGATTCTTTGTACAACTGAGTCTACATTCACACAACCATTGGTATCGGTAAACAATCCATAAATCATATCTTGGAAGTTCTTTCCATTTTGCAATTGTGAATTGTTCAATTTTGTTGTTTTAAACATGTGACGCGTTGGGTTGATACTATCTACATAGATATCTGCAGCAAAGCGCTTTCCACTCCAAATTCTAACGCCACTTTGTTTACCTCTATTGAAGAAACTATTTAATTCAATATCACCATAGGAAAAACATTGTGCTTTCAAAGGTTTTGGATCCCATTTCACAAATGGCAGTGAATTCACTTTCAACACCATTGTATCATCGTCTTCACAAGTATGTCCATTCTGTTTTACTGAAGTATACAATCTGTATGCAAAGAATTGAGCTGGTTGCCCAGGAGCATTGGTATTCTTCGGTGAAACGGTATAACCCATGTTACTTCCTAAAACTGTATTCTTTGTCAAATCCTTCCATTCATATGTTCCGGTATAAGCAACTGGACGGTGTTGGGCAGTTAACAACGCTGATTTTAAATTACAAATGGTTAAGTTTGGACCTGCTATAGAGGTTACTGTATCGTTAACTGTTAGATAGACAGTATCTAACAACTCACATTTGAATGTTTTTTCGGTGACTTTAACAATGTAATTGCCTTTTACGTTGGCATAAATCTTTTGAGTGGTATCGCCTGTATTCCAAAGATATTTTACAGTATCGTTGTTTTGAGCATCAAACATTTGTTTTTCATATGTACAAATGACTTGATCTGGACCCAAACCAATCACTGGCAATGGTTTTTTGTAGATTGTTGTGGTATCAAAAAATATACAACCATCACCATCTTTTACTCTAATTCTAATTACACTATCTCTATTAATGTTCGGAATTACAAGATAGTCAAGGGTATCTCCTGAAATATGTTGCTCATTTTTCAATGTTTTCGTTGCTGTATCTATAGAAAAGCGCGACCAATAATAAGTATATTTAGGTTTTCCAAACAGCACTTTCGGCAATATTTTCATGGTACTTCCTAAACAAGCAAATGTATCTTTGGTTGCCATGATTACTTTCGGAGGCTCAGGAAGAATCACAGTATCTCTATAAATTGTAGGACAGTTAAACGAATTGTTCACAGTATGCACAATAATATACATACCACCTTTTTTCATTGTAATTGTATCCGATTTTTTATTGCTAAAGTAAAGTTCTTTTTTTGCAGTGGAATCGCGAATACTCCACTGGTATGAGGGAGTTCCTTTAAAATTTACTGGCGGTTTAGCTGTAAAAGCAAAACGACCACATTTTAATTTCCCTGCAGCTAAAAATGAACCCTTATATCCCTTCAATTTTGCATTGTCGACTGCAGTATAAATTCTTTCATCTGTTGCTTTAGGATTCACTTTAATTTTAAATCCCTTAATGGAAATAGAAGGAACGGTACAATGGTCATCAGTTGCAGTAACTGTAAAAGTATAAGCAACATCAGATGCTTGACCTATTTTCGTTTTCCAACAAAACTGCGCCGTTTTTTCTCGTTTAGTTTTATCTTTAACAGTAAATGTTGCACCCGCGATACCTCCATTCCATGTCATTTGAACGGTATCTGGAACAGTTTGATTTGGGGCAAAAGTTTCATCTTTGCCATCGATGTCAAAACAAATTTCATCTCCTTCACAGACTTTGTTATTGGCAGGGCCTAAAACTTTGGGGGGATGATTATAACCGCAGTTATCTTTTACAACAATTTGTAAATCTCGACTCGTTCGACCTACCCAACGCCAAACGCCTAAAGTATCTTTCCGCCAATCAGTCATCCGTTCAACCAAAACGGCCACTTCATCACATTTTGTAGGTGTAAAAATCAAATCCCCATTCGTTGTATCAAGATAAAAACCTCTTGGAGGATTTGTACCAGGATTTGGCGCACATTTAATTGTTGTTGGAGGAATACAAAATGGTGTCAAAGGATAATTATATGTAAACGGACTTGAATATGGCACAGAGTTATTCGGCACCCCTTTGAGTGCTGGTGCCATTTTATATGAAAGCGAATCGTAATCTAAAGTATCTAATGCTCCATTGTTAAAATAATACGGCTCATTGCAACAAGCGTAAGCAATTGGAACGTTTGTTAAAGATGGAGAATTATTACATTTATTCGCCATTTTTCTCAAGTTACAAAGATTGATAGTGGCTGTTGTCCAGAAGTCAGCCCAAGTAGCACCTGTGGTAATCGCAGCATTTCTACAACATTGATTGTAAGCAAAAGTAAGTTCACAGTTTGTGGTTCCTAGCCCTATCGAAGAACTATTAAAAGGAGACTTGGTTAAATCAATAGTTGTTTCATATTCGTGTTCCTCTACCCCTTCTCCTGTGTAACTGGTATTTTTCGGATTACATGGCTTAGAGGCTGATGAACATCTCGGGGTAATGTCGCGTATTCCAACAAACGTCAATGACAATGAATACTGCGACGTTGACATACCACCATTGTTTCCGGCATACCAATACAAAGAGCTCCAACTGGCAGGTGCACCTGCTCCTCTACAATCTCTATAAAACTTTACAGTAATTTTGTATTTATCGTTTCCTAAACAGCGATACGACATATCTGCACCCATAACGTGGTCTGCTTTAAGTGAGGGCGACATGCCAAGAAAAAACAATATACACAGAAAAATCAATTTGAATTTTCTGTATCTCAATGAATCATTTAGAGCTTTCATTTTAAAATCGTTGTCAATTTACATACTATTGACATTAAAAACAAGTAAAACGCGTCCTTAAATCATATTAAAAAACTTCTTCATCGATGTCCACGCTTCAATTTTATCAGTTTGTGTTGACATCACTGCACCAATATCCTTCAACCACAATACTTTTTTATCGGCCAATTGGTATTCTTTATTTAATCCTTCCCAACCCTCTATTTTCAGTTGACTCGACCAAATCATAATTCGTTTGGTATTCAATTCTGCTATAAATTTCGAAATATCCTTTACCTCTGGCATCAATGTTAAATTGTAAACGGCATAGTCTGAAATTGCAATTGGTTTACCATCAATTTTAATTGCACCCATGATTTTTGTAAGTGGTTCGTTTAAATATTCTGGCCAATGCGACGGATTTTTATCATAAATAAGATTTATGACCGTTGATTCAGGCAAAATTATTTTTTTGATTTCTTCTTTTGGGGGATTTTCTATCACCTGTTTTTCAATTTCAACCTCAGAATCTGACTTCATGTCTAAAGTCTCAACTTCTTGATTTTCTATCTTTGGAGTGGGTATCGATAGTGGTTTTTGGTTGCTTGGAATATAAAAAACACCCTCGGAAAATAAGGATGTTAACAACAATGGATTATCCACAATTTGTTTTTTTTCGCTCATTGCTTAAAAGTTTTATTCTATTTTTGAATCAAGATGAACTTCGAAATTAGTATTGAAAAAGTAAAAAACAGCAGAATTGCAGAATTTGACACCGAAAATATAGGATTTGGTAAAATTTTCTCGGATCACATGTTCGTTTCTGACTGGGATGGTGAGGCATGGACAAACCACAGAATTGTGCCTTATGGCCCTTTTTCTTTAAGTCCTGCAACCAGCGCTATCCATTATGGACAATCAATATTCGAAGGGATGAAAGCTTTCGCAAGCAGTAAAAATAATCACGACGTGATTTTATTCCGCCCCGAGGAAAATGCAAAACGATTCAATCGATCTGCTAAAAGAATGGCTATGCCAGAAATCCCTCAAGAGCTATTCATTCAAAGCTTGACTACATTAATCGATATCGATAGAAATTGGGTACCAAGAACTGAAGGTGGTTCTCTGTACATTAGGCCATTTATGTTTGCTACCGACGATTTTATTGGCGTAAAACCATCATCAACATATACTTATGCTGTTTTTTGTTGTCCAGTAGGTCCGTATTACAACAAACCTTTACGTGTAAAAGTTGAGGAAGAATATAGCCGTGCCGCTCCTGGTGGTGTTGGATTTACAAAATGTGCCGGAAATTATGCCGCTTCAATGTACCCAACGGCTCTTGCTCAATCTGAGGGATTTGACCAAGTTTTATGGACAGACCCAATTAGTCATACTCTGGTTGAAGAAACAGGAACAACGAATTTTTTCGCTGTTTTTGGCAATACAATTGTTACCCCTGTGCTTACTGATACCCTTCTTGCTGGGACAACCAGAGAAAGTGTAATTTTATCACTCAGAGCACTTGGCTACACTGTTGAAGAAAGAAAATTGAGCGTTCAAGAATTGAAAGATCAACTCTCGGCTGGATTATTGTCAGAACTCTTCATCACTGGTACTGCAGCAACCTTAATTAATTTAGATGGATTTGGACATAACGGGGAATATCATTCTGTCATTACCCAAGGAAATCAAGAAGTTTCTTCAAAAGTTAAAAACTATCTCGACAGTATTAAAATGGAAATTACTCCAGATTCACATGGTTGGATCTTGAAATTTTAATTTTGTTGAAAACTACCTAATTACTTTCTCTTTAGGGAAGCAAAACTCACTGTAATTTTGTTTCCCGTAACATCCATTTCATGAATAAATCAAAATACATCTTTGTTACGGGGGGCGTAACATCTTCTTTAGGGAAGGGCATTATCGCCGCTTCTTTGGCTAAGTTATTGCAAGCTAGAGGCTACAAAGTAACCATTCAAAAATTTGACCCTTATATCAATGTCGATCCAGGCACTTTAAACCCATATGAACATGGCGAATGTTATGTTACAGAAGATGGTGCTGAAACCGATTTGGATCTTGGTCATTATGAGCGTTTTCTAAACGTTCCTACAAGCCAAGCAAATAACGTTACAACGGGTAGAGTCTATCAAACAGTCATTGAAAACGAAAGAAAAGGTGTTTACCTGGGAAAAACAGTTCAAGTAATCCCTCATATTACCGACGAAATTAAACGTAGAATGAAAATTCTAGGTGAATCGGGCCAATATGATATTGTAATTACTGAAATTGGCGGTACTGTTGGAGATATTGAATCTCTTCCATACATCGAATCAATGCGTCAGTTAATTTGGGAGGAAGGAGACAGCAATAGTATGGTGATTCACCTAACGCTTATTCCTTACCTATCGGCGGCAGGTGAACTTAAAACCAAGCCAACTCAGCATTCTGTTAAGAGTTTATTGGAATTAGGTGTTCAACCCGATGTTCTTGTTTGCAGAACAGAAAAACCTTTAAACGCCGAAATCAAACGAAAATTGGCTTTATTCTGCAACGTTCAAAATAATGCAGTTATTGAAGCTAGAGATATGTCTACGATCTATGAAGTTCCAATGGCAATGCTCAAGGAAAAATTAGATAAAGTAGTCCTTACAAAATTAAAATTAAAATCAACTACTGAACCAAATCTGGATAATTGGGCTAAATTCTTATTTAAATTAGAACACCCTAAATCTGAAGTTTCAATTGCATTGGTAGGTAAATATGTTGAATTACCAGACGCTTATAAATCGATTAACGAAGCATTTATCCACGCTGGAGCTTCTAGTGAATGTGAAGTCAATGTTACATACATTCACTCTGAACTTTTAACAGAAGAAAATGTTAATCAAAAACTTTCAGGATTCAAAGGGATTTTAGTTGCTCCTGGTTTTGGAAACCGTGGTATCGAAGGTAAATTGGTTGCTGTAAAATACGCAAGAGAACACAAAATTCCTTTCTTCGGAATATGTTTAGGAATGCAATGCTCTGTTATTGAATTTGCTAGAAACGTTGTAGGACTAGAAAATGCGCACAGTTCCGAAATGAATTCAGATACCAAACATGCGGTTATCGATTTAATGGAAGAACAAAAGAAAATTAGCAATTACGGTGGGACTATGCGCTTAGGTTCATACCAATGTGACTTAACAAAAGGAAGCCATGCGGCAAAAGCCTATGGTAAACTTCATATCACAGAACGTCACCGTCACCGCTATGAATTCAATGACATATACAAAGAGCAGATTCAAAAAGCTGGTATGAATATTACCGGTGTAAACCCGAATACCGGTTTGGCCGAAATTGTTGAAGTTCAAGATCACCCTTGGTTTGTTGGTGTTCAGTTTCATCCAGAATTAAAAAGCACAGTCGAAAATCCTCATCCATTGTTTGTTGGATTTATTCAAGCAGCGCTAAAAGCTTAATTCAATTTGACATGATAGTGAATTTTTTTGATTCCGAGAACATTGCTAGCCTCTATCCTCTTACCCTTACTAGGCCTGCTGCCGATTTAAGAGTTGGTATTTTCACCATTGCTGAAAAATGGAAACTTCGTTTATTTGCAAGTGAAATTGGATTTATTACGAGCGAGCATCTCTCAAAAAAGTTCACCTCCGCTGAAAATGCTAGTTTCCGAGTTAACGGACATATACTGCCAACTGATAATCTTGTGAAAGCAATCTCCAATTTAAAATCTGGTGATGCGCTCTATCACAACAATCTTTTATTGGCTGTAAATGGTCAAGAATCCAACAAAATAGAATTTGAAGACTCTATTTCATTGATTCAAAGACCGTTTGACATTTTCAAACTCAACCATCAAGAAATCCTTTCTGATTTTGATGTAATCACAAAAAATCGAACATCTGCAACGTTATCATCTTCAAATAAACATTTTGGAAAATATCCAATCTTTTTAGAAGATGGTGCAGTTGCAGAATGTGCTACTTTCAATACCAACGATGGTCCAATATACCTCGGAAAAAACACCGAGGTTATGGAAGGGTCAATAGTTAGAGGACCTCTTGCCATGTGCGAAGGTTCAAAACTAAAACTAGGCACTAAAGTTTACGGTGCAACCACGCTTGGTCCTTATTGCAACGTCGGCGGCGAAGTCAACAATATTGTCATGCATGGATATTCTAATAAAGGTCATGATGGCTTTTTAGGGAATGCTGTACTCGGAGAATGGTGCAACATAGGTGCAGATACCAATTGTAGCAACCTTAAAAACACCTACGACGAAGTGAAGGTATGGAATTATGCTACGAATCGTTTTGAGCGCTCAGGACAACAATTTTGCGGTCTAATAATGGGCGACCACAGCAAATGCGGTATCAACACAATGTTTAATACTGGAACTGTTGTTGGGGTTGCTTGTAATTTATTTGGTGCAGGGTTCCCACGTCAATTTGTACCTGATTTCTCTTGGGGTGGCGCATCAGGATTTGTTCCTCATCAAATGCCTGCAGTTGAAAAAACTGCAAAACTTGTAATGGTTCGCAGAAACAAAGAGTTCAATGAGATTGAACAGTCCATTTTACATTGGGTCTACGAAAATTACACACCAACCAATTCCTAAAATTTAAAGTTGAAAGTTTAAATTTTAGGGTTAAATCTATAAACCTTCTAAACCCACTAAACCTTTATAAACCTTCTAAACTTCTATAAATCTTCACATCTTCTCCCATCCAATTCGAATTGCGATCGAACTTCATATTCAATTTTTCAGCAACACGAATCGATTTTTCATTTCTAACATCAATAATCGCAATTACATTTTGGGCCAATTGATTTTCTAACGCAAAATCTACAAAAAGTTTCGCTGCTTCAGGCGCATACCCCATCCCCCAATATTTTTGAATGATGTGATATCCCACTTCAATTTCTAATTTCCCATCGATTTTTTGCAATAATAAGCCACATTGACCTACCATTTGTTTCGATTTTCGATCAATAATTGCTTGAAGTCCAAATGTTCCACTTTCATATCGTTGCAATTGTTTTTTAATCCATTTTTCAGACAATTCTAAATTTGTTTGTCCGTCTCTTTTCATGAGAAACTGAAACGCTTCATCATTTTCGAAGAATGCCGACCAGGCTTCAATATCGAAACGACTTAAAAATCGTGTTGAAATTCTTGGCGTTTCGAATCGATCTTCATACAAATCTTGTAAACTAAAACTTTGATCCATAAGTATATTTTTTATTTTGAGGGATGTGATTTCGTGAGAATTACATTTAAAATCATCCCCAACAACACCAATCCAATTCCTATAAATTGCCAAACTGAATAATTTTCAGAAAACACAAACACGCCCACCGCGGTTGCCCAAATCACACCAGCATAACTAATTGCAGACACCCTACTTGTAGAATCTTCTTGATAAGCGCGAGTCATGAAAAATTGCCCTATTTGAGTGGCAACTCCTGTAACCAACAACCAAAACCACTCGTTGTGAATTGGCATACGCCAAGCATTTTCAACAATTGTAGGATATAATAACGACAATGGCAATGTTACCATTGGAAAATAGAAAACAACTACATTCGGATTTTCAATTCCTTTGAGCCGGCGAATGGTATTGTATGCAAAAGCTGAAAATACGGCCCCACCCAATCCTGCTAGTATGCCAAACCATGTCACTTGATTCGATAATCCATTCACAACCACTACCCCTAAAAACGACAATCCGAAAAACCACCATTGACGCTTTTGAACAATTTCATCGCCGAGTAAAAATGCCAGAAGAGTGGTTAAAATAGGCGATAAATAATGTATGACAATGGCATTCCCAAGAGGCATTATTTGAAGGGTATAGAAATAACATAATAGTCCCATTGAACCAAAAAATCCTCGCATAAACAGCATTTTGGGATTTTTCCCGAAGGGACTTTGTTTCTGTTGAATGAGAACAGCCAAACCAAGCACAATTTGAACCACTGCCCTAAAGAAAACCACTTGAGATACATGCATATGCCCCATCATTTTGACCGACAAATTCATGAAGCCAAAAGCAATAGAGGCAATGAGCATATAGAGTATTCCTTTAGACATTTTAAAAGTTTGGTCTACTAATGTTGGGTTTTGTTAAAAAAAAATTAGGGTTTGTGGCAAGCCACAAACCCTAGCCATTCATTTATAATAAACGATTAAAGTGCAGAATTCATGCTACGAACTGCAGCAGCACTTTTTTCGAACTCAGCTTTTTCAGCGTCATTTAAATCTAACTGAACAATCTTTTCCCAGCCAGACTTTCCTAAAATTACAGGAACACCAATACAAATATCAGATTGACCATATTCGCCATCCAATGAAACGCAACAAGGCATTAATTTCTTTTGATCGCAAACAATACTTTGAACCAATACAGAAACAGCAGCACCTGGAGCATACCATGCACTTGTTCCTAACATACCGGTTAAAGTAGCACCGCCAACCATTGTATCCGCTTTTACTTTATCTAAAACTTCTGAAGATAACATTTGAGACACTGGAACACCTTTATATGATGCCAAACGCGTCAAAGGAATCATTGTAGTGTCACCATGTCCGCCAATAACCATACCATCCACATCAGATGCTGGGCAACCTAGAGCAGTTGACAAATAATATTTAAAACGAGCACTATCTAATGCACCACCCATACCAATGATTCTGTTTTTTGGTAAATTTGAAGTGGTTTTAGCAAGATAAGTCATTGTATCCATTGGATTAGATACAATCACAAAAATCGCATTTGGAGAATGTTGCAAGCAGTTTTCCATAACCCCTTTAACAATTCCTGCGTTGATACCAATTAATTCTTCGCGTGTCATTCCTGGTTTACGTGGAATACCAGAAGTAATCACAACCACATCGCTATTTGCAGTTTTAGTATAATCGTTAGTACTTCCTGAAATACGAGTATCGAAACCATTCAATGCAGCCGTTTGCATTAAATCTAATGCTTTACCTTCTGCAAAATTTTCTTTGATATCTAACAATACTACTTCTGCAGCAAAATTCTTCATTGCGATGTACTCTGCGCAACTTGCACCTACGTTTCCGGCGCCAATAACACTTACTTTACTCATTTTTTATCGATTTTATTGGGTTTGTACAAAGTTAACACTCTCTTGAGATTTTCGTGCTTTTCGCAAAAAAAAAGTCATAAATTTTACACAAAATTAATTCGATGTTCAACAAAAATACAATCCAACTACATTACCTTTGCCAAAATATTTAAATCCAACTCAGTTACAATTATGAAAAATAAGTATATCGACCTAATCAAACAGACATTTGATTTCCCAACTTCTGAATTTGAATTAGACGACAATGGACATCTTGAATTCCATGACAT
>JACCEB012038758.1_pt1 | contig 22422 bp, 28 predicted proteins | sample 7454761 | NCBI WGS metagenome assembly JACCEB01 (sample SAMN15323454, study PRJNA562643) | freshwater metagenome | isolation source: river surface water | place: USA:Blue River Watershed | collected 2017-08-18 | reverse complement strand
TCAATGCAAGGAGCATCAAAAGATGAGTTAAAAGAAAAATGTAATATCTTAGTTGATTTACCTTTTAAATTCTTAGCCTTAGATGAATTATCAACTGTAAAAGGATGGAATGAATCATTAAAAGGTAGTATTGGTTCTAATGAAGTCCGCTACATTTCAAAAGAAATTTTAAATGTAGTTACCTATCACAAAGACGGTAATGGTAAATCTTCTAAAACTGAATTGATAAAAGGAATTTACTCCGACATCAAAGACAAAATTAAATCTTCTGGAGCGCACTATGTGAAATCAATCTACATTATGTTAGAAGATGGCTCACTTGCAAATTTACAATTGAAAGGTACTTCTTGTCAAGCGTGGGGCGAGTTTACACAAAAAACACGTTCAAGACTTCCTGATGAGTGGATTATTGTAGAGAAAGCAATTGATGGAAAGAAAGGAGCTGTCAAATATTCAACTCCTGAATTTAAGTTTGAAAAATCACTCTCTGAGAGTGAATCTGTAATGGCTGATGATGCCTTTGCTATTTTGGAAACGTATTTGAAAGCATATCTTGTGAAAGCCGAACCAGTCCTAGACATCGATAATGAGCCAATTGAAAATGATGAAGATTTGGAGTTTTAAAACGGGAATTTTTTAAAACTTAAAAAAAGGAGGTGAAAGCCTTAAAAACCCCCACTATTTATTTAGATGGGGGATTTTTGTATAAAAACAGCAAAACAGCAAAACACAAGAAAACCCCTCTATACTATATATATATTTTAGAAAGGTGAAAAAAAAATATTTTTTCACCAAAAATAAAAAAAATGCTGTTTTGCTGTTTTTTTGTATCTAAAGCCACGCTATCACTAGAACAGCATTTTTTGAAATGAAAAATTTTGCTGTTTTTGCTGTTCTATGTTTTTTGTATCAAATTATTTATTATATTTGTTCTATTATTAATTTATTATTCATTCTATGAAATTATTTATCGTTAACAAAGAGGAATTTGATAATGACTTCCAAAGTCGAGAAAGTCAAAAGACAATTCACAAAAAAGCATTTAACAGTTTACTTCAATCTATTGGGTATGATGATTCAATCCCTAATAATATTGGATTTGATTATGAGATGTTTTATGTAAATTTTGAATTTACAAATCAGGTGGGAGATGTTTATTTTTTCTTATATTCAAGAAAATGATAACTATCTTTTCAAATATCAAAGATGTAGAAAATCCTTTCTACAAAGAAATCAATGAAGTACTATTGTCTTTCAAAGATGGTTCGAACTCTTCAAAAATTGAAGCAATCAGAAATCAAACTGATAAAGAAAAAAGAAATATATCAAAACAAAAATTATCTTCAATTTGTTTCTCTGGAGAATTTTCAAGACGTGCAGCAAAAAACATAATCAAACATTCCGGGTATGCCTGTTTAGATTTTGACGATTTACCATCTTTTGAAGATGCTGTTTGCCTTCGTGATTCTTTACAGGATAATGAATATATTTACTCGGCTTTTATCAGTCCTTCAGGTAATGGAGTGAAAGCAATTGTAAAAATACCAGCGGAGGTTGAAAATCATAAAAAATACTACGAAGCACTTTGCGAAACTTTCGATTCTTTTTTGGATGTAAAGACAAAAGATGTTTCAAGGGTTTGTTATGAATCTTTTGATCCTGATTTGTTTATTAATGAAAATTCAAAAGTTTGGGTTCTAAAAAAAGAATATACAGAAGTAGCTCAAAAAACTAACTACCCAAGACATTTTCAAATTATTGATACTTCAAAAAAGGTGGATGTAATATTGAAATGGTTTAACCGCAAATTTACTTTAAATGCTGGAGAAAGAAATAATAATCTTTTCAAATTAGCGTGTGCTTTAAACCGTGCGGGACTTCAAAAAGATGAAGCATTTTCAATGTTTAAAAACTTCTATTCGGTTGGATTGAATGATTCAGAAATTGAAAGCATTATAAAATCAGGTTATAAAAACACGAATGAATTTGATACAATGATTTTAGTTGATGACAATAAAATCAGGGAAGCTAGTGAGGTGCTGAAAAAGGGGGTGCAGAAAGCGAAACGGGAATTTCGCAAAGAAGGATTGACCGATGGAGATATTGAAGAAATTATTGATTTTGATTTTGAGGATGATTTTTTGGTTTTTTGGGATACCGATAAAAACGGCAAACTTTCATTGAATGATTATAAATTCAAATTGTTTTTAGAAAATCGAGGTTTTTACAAAGTACAATTGAATGAGCGCGAATTTACATTTGTAAAAGTTTATAACAATGTTATCAATGAAGTCAATGAAGTTCACATAAAAGATTTTGTTTTAAATCACGTTGTTGAAATTGATATGAATGTTTATAATTTCTTTGCGAGATCAACAACCAAGTTTAATGAATCCTATTTGAACCAGCTCGATACAAAGGAGCTTACAATGATTCGAGATGTACCCGGAACGTCCTATTTATTTTTCAAGAATAAAATTGTTGAGGTCAAACAAAAATCAATTTCATTTATCGACTACATAAATTCAGGCGGTTTTGTTTGGCAGAAAAATATAATACCACACGATTTTGAAACCTCAACTTTGCCAAGTGACTTTGAAACATTTATAAATAATATTTCGAATAAAGACGAAAAGCGAAAAATGATTTTAGAGTGTGCTATCGGTTATCTTTTGTCAACTTATAAAAAGCAAGATGAAGGATTGGCAATCGTTTTGTATGATGAAACTTTAAACGACAATCCAAGTGGTCGTACTGGTAAAACTATCATCTCAAAAGCTATCGGACAAATGCGAAAGCTAGTAACATTGAATGGAAAAGAATTTGACAACAAAGGAAATTTTCCATACGATGTAGTAAATCTTGATGATAATGTGATATGCTTCGATGATATGGACAGGACTTTCAAACTTGAAACTTTGTTTTCGATTATGACAGGAAATTTAACCTTGAAAAAGAAATTTCAACAACCGATTGAAATCCCATTTGTAAAAAGTCCAAAGATATTATTTACTTCAAATTATATCCTTTCAGGAGTTGGTGATTCACATGATGACCGTAAAATTGAAATCGAACTATTTAGGCACTACTCAAAAAATTATAAACCATTTACAGAATTTGGGAAGATGTTTTTTGAGGGGTGGGATAGTAAAGATTGGAATGCGTTTTTCTGTTATATGATTAGAAACATTCAATTGTATTTTGAAAAAGGACTTTTGAAATCGGAATTGAAAACAGGGAAAACAAAGAAATTTATCGCCAATACTTGCGAGGATTTTTATATTTTTTGCGAAAATGAATTTTTATGGAAGCCGAATCATTTTTATACGACTAAAGAGATTAGAGATATTTATGCAGATGGTAGCCGAGAAATTCCACGAAATATGAATATCAGTTGGTTTGGTCGATGGTTAGGAATGTACTTCGATTTGAAAAAATGGGAGCGTGAAGATACCACAAATGGTGGGGTGCGTAAATTTTCAGTATCAGGATTTGAAGAAAAGGAAATAGAAGATGATAACGAAATAGACTTTTAATTATGAAACTAAGAGATTATCAGGTTAGATTAGCTAAAGAAGGATGTGAGATTTTGCAACGTTTAAAGATAGTTGTTTACGCATTTCAAGTCAGAACTGGCAAAACATTAACAGCACTTCAAACCGCTCAGAATTACGGTGCAAAGTCTGTATTATTCGTGACTAAAATAAAAGCCTTTTCATCAATCCAATGGGATTACGACCAAATGGGATATGATTTTAAATTAACTATCATCAATAAAGAAAGTTTGCACAAGGTAGATGATACTTTCGATTTAGTTATTTATGATGAATTTCACGGGTTTAGTGCCTATCCGAAGCCGAGCAAATACCAAAAAGATGCAAGAGCGAAGTATAGTCATTTACCAATGATTTTGCTATCAGGTACACCAACGCCCGAGAGCCACTCACAATGGTTCCACTCTTTGCAATTGTCCGACAATTCGCCATTTAAGGAATACTCTAATTTTTACAAATGGGCGAAAGACTTTGTGAATATAAAGACCAAACATCTTGGATATGCTACGGTGAACGATTACAGTGATGCTGATATTAGGCATATCAATAGACGAATTAAGTACTATGTTTTGACTTTCACACAAGCCGAAGCTGGCTTCACCTCAACCGTTAACGAGTTGGTTCTATTTGTTGAAATGAAACCTATCACTAATTTAGTGATTGAACGATTAAAAAAAAACTTAGTTGTAAAAAATACCGATGGTCAGGTTATATTAGCTGATACAGGTGTGAAGTTAATGCAAAAGATACATCAATTGTCGAGTGGTACTTGTAAATTTGAAGATGGCACCAGTAAGATTTTAGACTATTCGAAAGCCGAGTATATCAAAGAAAACTTCAAAGATTATAAAATAGGGATTTTCTATAAATTTAAAGAGGAGTTGAAAATGTTACAAGAAGTTTTAGGAGACTTGTTAACTACTGACTTGTCAGAATTTGACAAGTCAGATAAATGGATAGCACTTCAATTCATTTCAGGACGTGAGGGATTGAGTTTGAAACAAGCAGATTATATTGTGGCATTGAACATTGATTTTAGCGCAACAACTTATTTCCAATTTAAAGACAGAATGACTACTATGGAGCGAAAAGAAAATCAAATCTATTGGATATTCTCAAAAGGTGGTATCGAATCTAAAATATACAAAACGGTTCTAAATAAAAAAGATTTTACTTTAAACGTATTTAAAAAACATTATGGAACAGAAATTGCAAAAGAAAATTATAACACAACTCGAAGCCAACGGTTACTTCGTGGTTAAATTAATAAAGACCAATAAAAATGGCATCCCCGATTTATTAGCAGTCAAAGAAAACCGAACAATATTTATCGAAGTCAAACAGGAACACGGGAAATTATCAGAAATCCAAAAATATAGAATCAATGAAATCAGAAGCAAAAAAATCGAATGTTATGTATGGTCAGGATATGGGGTCAATTTCGATAGGCAAGATCCAATTGAGTTTAAATATTGATGAAGTTCAAACCTCAACAAAAGGCAGACCTTTTCGGATAAGTGGCTCAAGAATGAATCTACAACATCCAGCTAAATGGATTGATAAAATGGAGATGCACCACTTCATTCACACGTTCAAATATTTAGACGAACAAGGAGGATTTTTTGAAGTTGAGGTTGATTACCAAAATAAATATATTAACAACTCATTGAAAAAGTTATGACACCAAAACAACAACTTCGCTCACTCGAAAATAAAATGAAGCGATTACAAATAAATAATCCTGATGTAGATATGATAGTGGCTTCAAGAAGATTTTTAGATATTGAACGATATTACCAACTATCCAGGGAACACTTTTTTTTGAAATTTAAAATTGAACATTGTAAAACTTGCGGAAAGAAATTATAAACTTAAAAACAAATATTATGAAAACATTTGAAAAAATCTACAATAAAATATCCTACTGGTTATTTGGAAACCAAAAAAATGTATTTAAAGTATGAAAACAATAAGACAAATAGCAAAAGAATGTGGATTGCATTACGATACTGTATTTCGTACTGTAAAAAGTGAGCAAATTACAAACATTACTGGCGGTACCAAAATAAACCTCACAAATACACAAGCAGACCATATTCAACAAACCCTGCACAATAGAGGTTATTTCACTTTTCTAACTTTAGAATCAAAAATGAATAATCCAAATTTTTTAAAATAAATATACAACTTATAAAAAAAAAATGTAGTTTTGAAATAAAAAATGCTTGACCAACTTTGCAAAAAAGATACCTACTGGAGAAAAGTAGCATTTAAAATATGCAAAGATAAAATGTTAGCTGATGATATTGTGTCAGAAATGTACCTAAAACTCGCTAATTGCACCAAAGAAATAAACGACTTTTATGTTATTGTGACCATTAAAAATATATTCCTGCAGGAAATAAAGAATAAAAAAACGGTTTCTATTGAAAATTTTTATAACTTTACAACTCCAGAACAGTTTGAACCTGATGATCGACAGCAAGAAGTAATAGAAAACATCTACTGGGTGGCACGTGATTATATAGAACTTAATCAAACAATGTCACTCAGAGAGATTGGGAAACTTCTTAATACAAACCACAGATTCATACACGGTATTATTCAAAAAGAAAAAAGCAAATGGCAAGAAAGAAAGCAAGCAGAGGTTTAGGTGATACAGTTGAAAAGATAATCCACGCTACTGGACTCGATAAATTTGTAGATGGTAAAGATTGTGGATGCGAGAAAAGAAAAGAATTTCTTAATAATCTATTACCATATCGAACTAAAGCAAGATGTTTTACAGAGCAGGAATACAACGATTGGAAACAATTTACAGAAACTAAAACAATAACTCTTTCAGCAGTTCAAGTAAAATTTGTATGTGAGCTTTATGCAACTGTATTCAATCGTCCAGTATGGTATCCGTGTAGTAGTTGTTCGCCAAAGCCATTAATTAGTATGATTGATAAATTAGATATTGTTTATGGAAGTTATAATCAATAAATTGAATAATCATTTTTTTTCAAAATGGAAAAAGTAAGAGGAGGCGCAAGAGAGGGTGCAGGACGTAAAGCAAAGGCAGATGAGCAAAGTTTAATTGAAAAACTTAGTCCATTAGAGGGTATCGCATTTAAAGCTCTTACAAATGCTTTAAATGATGGCAAAGATTGGGCAGTTAAATTATTCTTTCAATATAAATTTGGTATGCCTAAACAAACTATCGACCAAAAAGTAGAAGTATCAAACTTCGATATATCAAGAATTTATGATAAAGAAACACCCGAAGCATTGGAATAAAATAGGGAATGATACCCGATACTTTATTTTAACTGGGGGCAGGGGGAGTGGTAAGTCTTTTGAGGTGGGAAGATTTGCTACTCTTTTATCGTTTGAGGCAGGGCATAAAATTCTGTTCACAAGGCAAACGATGACTTCTGCTCACTTGTCAATCATTCCAGAATTTCAAGAGAAAATAGACCTACTCGAATTGAACCACGCCTTTGAAATTCGCAAATCTGAAATAGTCAATCTACAATCAGGAAGCGAAATAATTTTTAAAGGTATTAAAACTTCAAGCGGTGATCAAACAGCAAATTTAAAATCATTACAAGGAGTTACAACGTGGATATTAGATGAAGCCGAAGAACTTACAGATGAAACAATATTTGATAAGATTAACTTCTCTATACGTCAGAAAGGCAAACAAAACCGCATTATATTAATCCTTAATCCAAGTACCAAAGAACATTGGATTTATAAACGTTTTTTTGAACAGGCTGGAGTAACAGAGGGTTTCAACGGAATAAAAGGAAACGTAACTTATATTCATACTACATACTTAGACAATTACGATAATTTAGACCAGTCTTTCCTTGATGAGGTTGAGCAAGTACGTGTTGCCAATCCTAAAAAATACGAACACGTTATACTCGGGGGGTGGCTCGACAAAGCAGAGGGGGTTGTATTTACAAATTGGAAGTATGGAGAATTCAATCCTGATAACTTACAAACATCATTTGGGCAGGATTACGGTTTTAGTATAGACCCTACAACCTTAGTTGAGGTTGCTATCGATAAAAAACAAAAGATAATCTATTGCAAAGAACATCTTTATAAATCCAAATTAACCACAAGCGAAATAGCACACATTAATAATACTATTGCAAAAGGTAAACTAATCGTAGCTGATAGTGCAGAACCTCGTTTGATTGATGAATTGGTTAAGTTAGGGAATAGAGTAGTTCCTACTACAAAAGGAGTAGGAAGCATCAATGTAGGGGTTGAATTAATGAAAGACTATCAACTAATAATCGATGGAGAAAACATAGGTAAAGAACTTAACAACTATGTTTATACTGATAAAGGCAGTAAACTGTATTGTGATATGTGGAATCATTGCCTCGATGCAATCCGATATAATGTAACCTACAATCTAAGTGGCGGATATAATTTTGATATTCGTTAAGGACAAAAAAGCCATTTTTTAATTATAATAGTATGAAGATTATATTACCTGAAAGCATAGCAGACATCAAACTATATCAATTCCAAAAGTACAACGCACTTTTAGAACGGACAGACCTTGATGAGTATCAATTCAACAAACGTAAAATTGAAATATTTACTAATTTTGAACGTAAACGACTGGACTTAATTAGCCAAACGGATTACGAGGAAATAATATCGCAAATCGATAAAGCGCTTAATCAAACCGTGGAATTTACACCTACTTTTTTTATACAAGATGTAGAGTTTGGCTTTATTCCAAACTTAGATAAGATAACCACAGGAGAATACCGTGATTTATCAATTTACGGTACTGATGTAAACGAGATGCACAAGTTAATGGCTGTCTTATTTAGACCTATTTTAAAAAAAGATGTAGTAGGTAACTATTCTATAATCGATTATGAGGGTACAGAGCGATATGCAAATCTAATGTTGTCAATGCCTTTATCAATTGTGAATGGTGCGTTGGTTTTTTTTTCGAGTTTAGCCAACGAATTAGTGAACTATACCCAGAAATATATGGTAGTGGAACAACAGAGGGAAAGTCAGCAAGTGATTACTTTGAGAAATGGGGGTGGGATGCAACGATTTTTGAACTATGCAAGGGCAAGGTTTGGAATCTTAAAAAGGTGCTGAACACAAACATACACGAATTACATTTGTTTTTGGCACACAAGATTGACAGTCAAAAATTGAAACATAAAATAATGAACAAGAATAGTAATACTATTGAATTATGAAAAGTAAAATAGAGGTTGCCGTGGATTTGAACAATTCTAAATTAGTTGATAAACTTTTAGGATTTCAAGAGCTAGATACTCAAATAGATATTGTTTTAAGAAAAAATATAATGTGCTCTAATTGCGTTCAGTCAGATGCTGTTTTGTTTAATAAAAAAATGAACTTACCTTTAAATAGTAAAGTAGGTATGTTAATGTCATTAGGTAAAAACATTGAATTATGAACCAACTAACTGAATTATATCTATATTTTAAAACACTTGCAGAGCAAGACAACCAAGTGAATAAGGTAACGAAGTCAGCAGAACTCAACAAAGAGACATTATTTCCTTTGGTCAATGTTATGATTGAAAGCGGAGGATTTACAAATGGATCTACTGTTAATTTCAATGTGGAGTTAAGTTGTTTTGATATTAGAGATATTAATAAAGAAGTTCAAACGGATGACTTTTGGGGGCAAGATAATGAGGTGGACAATCATAATTTAGCTATTGCAGTTTTAAATAGAATGTGGTTATCAATGTATCGAGATTTTGAGGATAATAATATTACAGCAAGTGAAAATCCTACTTTTGAATTAGGTAGTTTAGAGGGAGCAAAATTATTAGACGGTGCAAGGTTAACATTTACAGTAGAAGTACCTAATACAACTATAAATATATGTCAGTCTATACCGAATTAGATAAGTTTGGAAAGTATGTCGTACAACAATCGAAGTCTAATTTATCTAAGAAGAAAAAGAAAGACACGAGTGCGTTATACAATGGTGTTAAATACACGATTGAAAAAGGTAATAGGACAACTACATTAAGGTTTGATTTTGGAAGTGCTAATGATTATTGGGAGTTTGTCGACAAAGGAGTAAAGGGTGTATCAAGTGGAGCAAAAGCACCAACATCACATTTTAAATTTGGTACAGGTACAGGTAAAAAAGGCGGCTTGACAAGTGGTATTAATGGATGGGTAACAAGAAAACGAATACAATTTAAAGACCGAAAGACAGGGAAGTTTTTAAGTTATAAAAGTACAGCCTTTTTAATTATTAGAAGTATTTGGAATAAAGGATTAGCGACAACTAACTTTTTTACAAAACCATTTGAAGCAGCGTTCCAAAGATTACCGGATGATATTTATGAAGCATACGGATTGCAAGTAGAAGAACAATTAAAAGTAAGATTTAAGAAATGATTAAAACACTTTCACCATATTATTTGACTATACCATTTGTTGATCCAATTACAAGTGAAATTTGTACAAGCTATACATTAAAATTATATGTTTGGGATGGGGAGAAAGCAACGCCCCCAATAGAGGCAAATTATTCAATAACTAAAAACAACCCTACGACTTCAACTGGAAACGACAAGGTAAATATTGCAAGACTATTAAATGACTATATAGACTTTGCACCAGCGACAGGAATATCCACAGGGTTAATAGATGGTGATAATCAAAGATGGTGTAAACTTACATTGACTTATACTGTACCTATTGATGGGGTTGGAGATGAGCAAGATGTATCGACTGAATTAGTTTTAAAAGGGTACAGCTATGGTATCGATGGCGAAAATCAATCAACACCAACGAGTAGAATATTAATGTCAGGTAATGAATTTAAAGTAAACAGAACGGGAGTTTTTAACGTGCCGATAAAAATATTAGAAGTATGATAACAGTTATTTCATACCCGAATAATGAGATAAATTATTCGATAGTTGACCCAGTATCTACAACCAGTTCAGAGATGGTAAAGAATATATGGGTTGACTTATCGGAAACAATCACAGATGAATATGTAGAGATAGTTTTCAATGGCGAAACCATTACTTTGCTTATTACAGATGAGTGTAGATATGAGCCAATGGATATTGCATTCCAAAATAAAGAGGGTGCTTTGCAATTCATCACTTTTTTCAAAGCAAAAACCGAAAGTCTATCAGTTACCAATGAGGAATTTGAAAGCGACAGAGGACAGCCATTATTCGGAAACCATCAATACGTTACATACAACGTGCAAGGGAAGTCTAAATTCAAAATGAGTAGTGGTTTTGTGTCGGAAGCAATGAATGAAACATTTAAACAGTTGATGTTGTCAGAGCGTGTTTGGTCGTTTGCTAATAATACTTATACACCATTGAAGTTAGGTAGTAAAAGTTTGGAATATAAAACAAGAATGAAAGACCGATTGATTAATTATGAAATCGAGTTTGAATATGCTTTTAATGAAATCAACAACGTGTAGTTATGATGCTTAAGTTATACATAGAGGAGGATGTATTGGATTTATTCGATGATGAAAGTATTGAGCTTAATTCATCTATTGCTAATGTAAACGATATTAGCAAAAACACAACCGATTACGCTAAGTCTTTTACCGTTCCAGCTTCTAATAATAACAATCGTATTTTCAAACATTACTACGATGCAAATGTAGATAATACTTTTGATGCAAGGGTTAAGGTATCAGGTCGAATTGAATTAGACGGAATACCATTTCGTACAGGTAAATGGAGTTTAGAAAAGGTAATTTTAAAACAAGGAAAGCCATATTCTTATTCTATTAACTTTGTTGGAAATCTTGTGTCGTTAAAAGATAAATTGAAAAATGACGAGTTATCAAGTTTAGATTTTTCAGCATTAAACCACTCTTACGACAGCGACACGGTTAAAGGTTATTTGCAGACTAATGGGGATTTGATTTATAATTTATTTACTAAAAAACAATTATACTATCGCTCAGGTTCTGAAAACATAAACACTTCCACACTTGCAAACATAGCTTATACAGGCGGAGCGAATACAGGTGTTAATTGGGATTTACTAAGACCTTCTATTCGTTTGATTAAAATCATTGAAGCGATTGAAACAAAGTACGATATTGTTTTTAGCCGTGATTTTTTTGGTACTACTGAATTTCAAAATTTATTCCTTTGGATAAATAACGATTCAGAGTTAAGTAAAAAATCGAATAACGAGGTTAGAATGGATATGACAAATATCGGTTCTATTGGTGCAAACGGTGGTACTTTAGATTTGACAGAAGATACATTTACAGCAGGGGGAAAAAGGATTTATGGAGAGGTTAGGATTACACCAAGCGCAGGTTATGAAACTGTGCCTTATACAGTAGAGCGAAGATTAGACGGTGCAAGTTGGGGAACTTACTCAGGGCTTACAGGAACGCAAGTAACCACTTGGCGAATTGACAGAGACAACAAAAAACATAGTTGGTATATTTCAGCAAACGAGGAGTTTAAGTTTACATCTCGTTTAACTATTGAATTTAAATATGAAAGCTACAACGGATATGCAGACTTCCCAGAGCAGACAATCGATGGTGTTTTTAATGTAGGATTCAATCTACCAAAGATAAAAGTAATAGACTTTTTGAAAGGGTTATTTTCGATGTTTAAGTTAGTAGTTATTTCAGACGATAACGAAAATATATACATCGACACTATTGATAACTATTATGCGCAAGGTCAGGTTTGGAATATAAGCCGATATGTTAAAACTGATACATTAGAAGTGTCAAGAGGTAATCTTTTAAACGAAATTAAATTTAATTTCAAAGATCCAATTACAATTTTAAATAACCAATTTAAAAAAAGTACAGGTTTAGGTTATGGAGATGAGCAAATACTACTAACTGATGACGGTACACCAACAGGGAAACCTTTAGAGGGCGAAGCATTAACGATTGAAGTACCTTTTGAGCAAGTAATTTACGAAAGATTACCCGATTTATCCGACGGAATATTAACTAATATTCAATATGGTGGTATCTTTGATGACAAAATAGAACCGGTAAATCCAGCACCTCACATATTTTATAACATAAATACCACAATAGGAGGAAAAACAATAGGCTATATCAATGATGCAGGAGTTAAAGAACAGCTTACAGGGAATATAAACACCCCATCGCATTCAATAGATTGGGCATTACCTCAATATAACCTAACATTTGGGATTGAAAATAACGAATGGAATAATATAGCAAGTGAAAATACTTTGTATAGTAACCATTATTTGAATTATGTAAGCAGTATCTTCCATCCTAAGCGCAGGAGTTTTAAATATAATGCGGTGTTACCGTTACGAATATTGTTGCAATTACAGTTAAATGATATTTTAGAAATCAAAAACAACTATTACCGTATTGATAATTTTAATTTAAACCTACTCACTAGGGAAATATCTTTAAATTTAATCAATGCTTTTGATTTAACGATAGCAGGATTTACTTCCGATGTAAATGAATTGTTTGCAGATTACACAGCACAAACACAATCTATATCGATTCCAAACATAGGTAATAGTACGGTTTCAGTTGATGATGGCACTTGGTTAGATGCAACGATAGTAGGTACGATAGTGTACTTTGACTTTGAACAAAACAATACAGGATTAACACGTTTTAATAATGCAACGATAACCAATACAGATACTTTGCAAACGATTAATATTTTTGTTACACAATACGGCGGTGTAGTATCTTTTGACAATGGAGAAATAACTTTTGATACTAATTTAATAACTTGGGATAATGGCTAAACAAACTATAAATTTAGGAACTGCTACCAATGACGGAACAGGCACAACGCTAAAAGCAGGGGGGGATATGATTAATGATAATTTTGATGAGGTTTACAACTTCACAGGATGGGAACAAATATCAGATAGCACTTATACAAGCGGATCACCTTTAGTAATTTTATCAGGAGTAACAGGCAAAATTTTAACAGATACAGTTGCTAAAATTCAAACCCAATTACCTACTGGTGTTACTGCATTTTGGGATGATTCCACTGATAAATTATTAGGGGTAAATAATGGTGATGCTTTTACTTTATCTTTAAGGTTCAAAGCGAAAATGAATGTGGCAAATGGAATAACCGACATTGGAATAAATATTGGAGGTGCTTTGAATGTTATAAGTCAAGAAACTATTTTGTTTTCAAAAGGTTCAGGAGTAGAACAAAGATTTGATATTGATTTAAGTTATTTTACTGGCAGTACCTTTATTACCAACGGCGGAAATATCGAAGTCGCACCATTAAATGGTGATGTTTCGATTTATGATATTATTTTAGTAATAATTAGAACGCATAAAGGAAAATGATAGTCGATATTATAACATTATTAAGGTCACACCATTTTAGGGGTGCAGGGCAATTTACCGAGATTGCAAAAGGAAAAAATGAACTAGATAATTATTTTAGAAAGATAAAGAGATGGCTATCACCAAGGAGGTTAACATAGTAGTAAAAGAATCAGGGCTTGACGAGGTAAACAAAAAAGTCAACAAACTTGAAAATTCCGTTGAAAGTTTAGAAGACCAGCAACGCTCATTATCTAAATCGTTGGGGGATAGTTCTCAATCGGTTTTAGATAATGGTGGTGCAATGGGTTTGTTGAATGATGCAACAGGTGGGCTTGCTATGACTGTGAAAGATGCGGTTGAGGCTTCTTGGTTATTCACCAAGTCGCAAAAAGCAGCGGCTATACAGCAGTCAATAGCTACAACGATTGTAGGTACTTCTACTGGTGCAATGAAAGCATTTAGAATTGCTGTGGCTTCTACTGGAATAGGATTGTTAGTCATTGGCTTGGGTTTACTAATTGCAAACTTCGACAAAGTTAAAAAATCGGTTTTAGCTTTTATTCCGGGTCTTGCAATTGTTGGAGATATATTTTCGTCTTTAGTTCAAACTGTTACGGATTTTGTCGGGGCTACCTCAGACGCTTCTCGTGAATTGGATAGGTTAGGAAGCCAAGCCGATAAAACTTTAGCAAAAAATAAATTCGCATTAGAAGCGTATGGTGATACTTATGACGACTATACTAAAAGAAAGATTGAAGCTAACTCCAAATATGCGCAACACGTTAAAGACATAAACGAAGATGAAACGTTAAGCGAAAAGCAAAAACTTGAAAGATTAAAAATACTTCGAGCAACTGCTAACCGTGAAATATTAAAAGCGGAAGACGATAGGAATGCAGATTTAGCAAAAAAGAGAAAAGAGGAACAGGATAAGATTGACGAAAAAAACAAAGAGGCAGCCAATAAAGCGAAAGAAGCAAGGAAAAAAGCGGCAGACGAAAAGGCGGCGGAAGAAAAAAGAATTGCAGACGAAAAAGCGGCAGCCGACTTGGAAAGTGCGAAGGAAGCCTTAGCAATTGTTGACGAACTTAAGAAAAACGCAGAATCCCCAACGCAAAAAGAACAACGGGAATTTGAGGAAAAGAAAGATATTTTAGAAGCAAATAATTTGTCAGTCGAGGAATTGACAAGGCAACATTTAATTAAAATTGCTGAAATAGAAGATGAGGAAAGACAGAAAAAAATAGATTCAGACAAAGAGGCAAAAGAAAAAAAGTTAGAAGAGGAAAAGAAATTTAATGATAATTTATTACAAGCTGAGGAAAGTTTAAAAAACGCAAAATTAGATGCGGCTAATTTTACAACTAATTTAATAACTCAATTAGCTGGAAAGAATAAGGCAGTAGCAATTGCAATGTTAGCAGTAGAGAAAGGTTTAGCAATTGCTCAAATTGTATCAGGTGCGGGAAAAGCAATAGCAAATGCAAGTGCAAATTTAGCAGCAACACCAGCGGTTATTGGAGTGGTTCCAAATCCTATGTATGCGGTACAAGCAGCTGCAACTGCAAAAGGAATAGCTGCAACTAAAATAAGTGCGGCAACTTCTATTGCTTCGATTTTGGCACAGTCAATTACAAGTGCAAAAGGATTGTCAAGTGGTGGAGATGTCGGTAGCGGTAGCGGTAGCGGAGTTTCCGCACCACAAGCACCATCATTCAATTTAGTGCAGGGTACAGGACGAAATCAAATAGCAGAGGGGTTGAGTAAACAGGCACCTGTAAAAGCATTTGTAGTAGCGAGAGATATGAGTACAGGACAGGAAATGGATAGGAATATTATTAAGAGTGCATCGTTATAACGTGCATTTTTTGGACAAAACAAACAAAAAATAATTATAACATTAAAACCATATTAAAATGAAAGTAGAAGAAATAAAATTAGCGTTTGAAACGAATATTCAATTTGCTGGAATTGATGATTTAAGAAAACAAACAACAGATAACGCTTTGTCTAGAAAAGCGGAAGCAGATGCCTTAGCAAATTTTTATCGTCAAAAAGCAATTAAAGCACAAACTTTAATAAAATTAGTTGCGCCATTAATGGCGGCAGCTAAAACATTAGGAGACGATGCATCTATTAGGAGATTAGTTAGTATTGAATTAGATTTAAATGACCAAATAAAATCAGGTCAAAAAAACGATTCTCTTTTAAGAAGTATTTCATAATGAAAACCTACCAAGCAAAATATAACCCACTATTAAACAAAGGAGTTTACGGAATTTCTTTAGTTGAAAATCCAGCAATGGAGGGTTTATTTATTGCATTAAGTAAAGATGAGCCTATTCAACTAAAAGAAATTGACAAGGAGCAACGTATTTTAATGGGGTTGGTTTTAGAACCTAACAAACCAATATACAGAAATCAAAACGGTGAGGAGTTTAATATTGTTTTCAATGAGCAAACTATTAAAGATTTGTCTTATGGTTTTTTCAAAAATAATAATCATTCAAATTCCACAATTGAACACGATGTAAAGCAAAACATTCAAGGGGTTACTTTTACAGAAAGTTGGATTGTAGAAAATCCAAAAATTGACAAATCCACTAATTTTGGTTTTGAATATCCAAAAGGTAGTTGGTTGGCGGTTATGAAAGTTGATAGTGATGAAGTTTGGAATGACTATGTGAAAACTGGCAAAGTACAGGGATTTTCAATTGATGCGATGCTTAGTTTAGAAGAAGTAAATTTAAAATCAAATATAGAAATGAGTAATACAAACACGTTATTGGAAAAGATTTTGTTGGCTTTAACATCATCAAAAAAAATCCAGTTAGGCAGTATGATGTTAGCCGATGGTTCACTCAAGATTGAGTGGGAGGGCGACACGTTAAGCGAGGGATTGTCAGTATGGGTAACAGCAGACGATGGTACAAAAGTACCTGTACCAGTTGGTGAGCATCCTTTGGAAGATGGCACTATTTTAATAGTAGAGCAAGAGGGTATCGTAAAAGAGATTAAACAAGCCGAAGCACCAGCAGATGAGGCACCAGCCCCAGTGGTTGAAGCTGAAAAAGATGGCAAAGTTTCAAATGATGCTAAAATAGCTTCCGAAATTGAAAGCGCAATTAAAAGCATTTTAATAAAATACACAGCGCAAGAGCAAAGAATCGCAGAATTAGAAAATCAAGTTACTGAACTTGGCAAACAACCAAGCGAAAAGAAAATAGTAAATACAACACCGATAAATGTAGATTTATCAAAAATGACAAAACAAGAGAGAATTTTTAACGCAATCAATAAACAAAAAGAATAAATGGCAACAACAGTAACAGTTACTTCAAACTACGCAGGTAAAGAAGCAGGGGCAATTGTAGGACAGGCTTTTAAAGAAGCAGACACAATTACTAAAGGGTTTTTGACTCCCTTTGAAAATGTAAATTATAAATTGAATTTACGAAAAATTCAAATGACAGGTGGTAAACGTGAGTACACTTGTGGACACGTTCCATCTGGTGCAATCACTTTGAGTGAAAAAGTATTAGAGCCTAAGAAATTCAAAGACGACTGGGAGGTTTGTAAAGAAGATTTTAGAGCGCAATGGAGTGAAGAATTAATGGGAGCTTCTGCTCACAATGACAATGCACCAAAAGACATTATGGATGCGATTTTGGTTGAAAAATTGGCACAAACAGCAGAAGATTTAGACAACAATATTTGGAATGGCGATGCAACTAATGATGATGAGTTCGATGGTTTCTTGAAATTATTTGCAGCCGATGCAACTGTGATAGATGTTGATATTCCAGCAACTACAACTGAATCAAATGTAGAGGCTCACTTGAAATTGGCTTTGAATGCAGTACCAATTGAATTGAGAAGAAAATCATTGAAAGTAGGTGTTTCACCTGATATTTATCAAGCATATAACTTCTTATTGATTTCAAAAGGAATTTTAAACGGTTTGGGTGGTGATGCTAATACAGCAATGAAAATTGGTAAATACACACTTGATGAAATAAATGGTTTACCTACAAATACTATCGTAATTGCTGATCCTAAAAACTTAATCTTTGGGACTGGTTTGTTAGCAGACCACAACGAAGTTAGAATGGTTGACCAAGACGAAACATTGTTGAACGGTAAAATTATCGGAACAATGGTTTACAACGCTGGCGTATCTTATTACAACGGTGCTGAGATTGTTTGGGCGAGAGAGATAGCATAAGGAACAAAAGGGGATTAGTTTCCCATTTTAAATAAATTATATAATTATGGCTTGTGATATTACAGCAGGAAGAACCAAATCTTGTAAGAACAATTTAGGGGGCGTTTCAAAACTATATCTTTTTAACTACGTTGAAAATCCATTTACAGTAACTGCAGGAGTAGCAACAGCTATCAATCCTTTGCTTACTACGGTTTATGAATATGAGTTAGAGGGCGATGGTAACAACGTGGCTGAAAGTATGGTGTCAGATAGAAATACTGGTACAACTTTGAACACTCAAACGAGTACTATTGTTTTGAAAAAAATCGATGCAACTACAGGAGCGCAGATGAACCTATTGGCTTACGGTTTCCCTATAGCAGTTGTAAAAGACCGAAATGGAGTTTACCACGCTATTGGAATTGATGATGGTATTGACTTCACAGTAGCACAAACTACAGGTGGAGCAAAAGGAGAATTGAATGGATATACACTTACAGGGGTTTCAACTACTGGAAGTTTATCACCAAAATTAGACGAAGCAACAGCAGCAGCATTTATTGCTTTAGTATAATTTTTTTGGGTTAGTTAATTTTAAAACCTCTTTTGGACAAAAAGAGGTTTTTTTTATTATAATAGTATGAAAGTAGTAAATCCAGCAAACACCTCACACGAAATAGTTATAATTCCAAGACAGTACACTTATACTGATTTGGTTTTAGAATTATACAATGAGGAAACGCAAGTATCTGAAATTGTTACAAATACTTTTTCTACTGAAGATGGCTTGTTAACGGTTGGATTTGATTATGATTTTATCGATGGGCAAAAATTTCAAATAAAAATAACAGAAGAAAGCGAGGTTTTGTATAGGGGTAAATTAATAGCAACAACACAAAGCACGCAAACATTCAAAGCATCAAACGAATTATATTATTATGAGTAACGATATAAGATTATTGCAATTATCAAACTATGTAAGACCAAAATTAGAAGAAAACAAATCTAAAAATTGGGTTTTAAATGGTCGCAACAATTCATTTTATCAATATGTAATAGACCGTTTTAATGGCAGTCCAACTAATGCTGCTATTATTTCAAGTTACATTGATTTAATTTATGGTCAAGGTTTGAATTGTAGAAACAAAAACCTATCGCAATGGATTAACTTTGTAACGATTCTAAATAAGAAAGAGTTAAGAAAGATTATATCTGACTTTGAATTATTTGGAGAAGCATCGATGCAAATCGTAAGAGCAAAAAACGGTAAAGATTTGGGTGCAATTTATCATTTGCCTAAACAATTAGTAGTACCAAGTTTAGAAAATGAAGATGGGGATATTACAAGTTATTGGTATTCGAGAGATTGGACTAATTTACAAAAAAACCCACCACAGGAATTCCCAGCTTTTGGCACTTCAAAAGAAAATATCGAAATATATTGTATAAAACCTTATAAAGCAGGAAAAAACTATTTTTCTGATCCTGATTATTTGAGTGCTTTGCCTTATGCCGAAATGGAGGAGGAATTAGCAAATTTTTATATTAATTCGATTAAGAAAGGTTTAAGTGCCGGGTACATTATTAATATTCCTGATGGTGGAACATTAACACCCGATCAAAAAGACGACTTAGAAAAGAAAATTAAACAAAAATTAGTAGGTTCGCCTAATGCAATGAACTTTGTAATTTCGTTTAATGGTCGTGATGCTGAAATTACAATTATTCCTTTTCCTGTAAATGATGCACAACACAAACAATGGGAGTACCTAACAGGCGAAAGCAGACAGCAAATAATGACAGGGCACAAAGTTGTTAGTCCTAAATTATTCGGTATTATGTCAGAGGGTGGTTTAGGTAATAACGCAAACGAATTAGACGAAGCGGAAGGACAATTAATGAAAAGAGTAATTGCACCTAAACAAGCATATATTATTGAAGCTTTGGAAGAAGTACTATCGGCTTATAATATTGGATTAGATTTATATTTTATTCCATTATCTGAGAAGTCAGTGCAGTTGAGTAGTAACGAAAAAAAAAAGACTGAATTAGATTTGTTTATCGAAGAAGGTGAAGTTGAGGATTTGAACGAATATGATTTAATAGATTGTGAAAGGTACGATGAAAATTCAGTACCGTTAAATTTAGCAAGCGTACCATCAAACTTACCACTTGCACCAAGCGAAATTGATAACGATACTTTTAAAGTTCGTTTTGAATATGCTGGAAGTTTAGCACCTCAAAGAGAATTTTGTAAAAAAATGATAAGTGCAGGGCGTGTTTTTCGCCAAGAGGATATTGAAAGAGCAAGTAAAAGAGCAGTCAATCCGGGTTGGGGACCAGAGGGAGCGAACACTTACGATATTTTGAAATACAAAGGCGGAGGCGATTGTCATCATTTTTGGCAAAGAAAAGTATATTTAAAAAAATCAAATAAATATATCACAATAGAACAGGCGCAACGAATGATTAAGGAATTGAAAGAATTAGGAATAAAAACAGAAATACCTAAAAGCACCGAACCGTTAAGTACCGTTAAGCCAATGGATATGCCTAATAATGGATTTTTAAAACCTAGAAACTAATGGCTGAATTACTTTTTATTACCCCACAAGAAATGACAAGTAGCACGATATTATCGGGCAATACTGATACTGATAAATATTTGTTTTGTATTTTAAATACGCAACTAACAACTATCGAACCTTTATTGGGTACAAATTTATATGACAAAATCAAAACTGATATTGAAAATAATACTCTAACTGGACTATACAGTGAACTGTATGTAGATTTTATCAAACCAATTACAAAAAATGAAGCGTTGGCTCAATATATTGAAATCGCTTCTTATATGGTCGATAATGGTGGCATTTACAAACATACAGGAGAAAATTTAGAAGTAGTTGATAAACAAGAAGTGCAATTTTTGGCAGGAAAATATAAAGCATTGGCTCAAATGTATGTAATGCGTTTTAATAAATGGATTAACAAAAACCCATTAACGGAATATTCAACTTGTCAAGACGAGGTTAATGCAATCAAAGATATAAATCTAAATGTAGGATGGAAATTGTAAATAGCTACAGTCGTAAATGTAAGAATAGTTTAGGAGGTGTTAAGGCGGTTTGGTTATTGAAATGGCAAAAATATAACCGTTCACAAATTACAACCGATGGGCAGTTTTTAACAGTATTTCCTGAATCGTTTATATTTAGATTTGATAGTGTTACACCTGTAACAGTGAATGAAACGCAACAAGAAAATGAGGGGGGTAAGTTTTTTGAACAAACATTATCGATGTCGTTTAAAGCAACCACAAGCCGAGAGTTTGACCAAATATTGAAAAATGATTGGAGATGTTTGATACAAGATAATAATGGCTTATATCGTATATTTGGGCTTTGGAATGGATTACAAAGCGATTCGATTGATTTTAAGACAGGGGGTACAAAGAATGAGCTGAACGGTTATTCGTTCACACTTACTGGGCAAGAAGAAAAAGGTAGTTATTTTATTGTTGATCCAACAACCTTAGGATTAACCGAAGAAGAATTTTTCTTATTGTTTCAAAATAATGATTTTCTTATTACTCAAAACAACAACAAATTAATTTACCGATAAAATGGCAAATAAAAAAACAACAGACCTACCAGAATTGACAACTCCAGCACCCGATGACTGGTTGTATATTATTGATAAGTCAGATTTGACCGAAAGCACAGAGGGTACTTCAAAGAAAATAAAGAAAGAAAATTTAGGCGGTACAACCCCCACGCTTCAACAAGTAACTGAAGATGGAGCAACAACAAATGTACCTACAACTTTTGCAACGACAGACCCTTCTGAACCAGCAATTTTAGCTTCTTCTGAAAATTCACCAGCAATTGTTGCTTCTTCTGAAAATTCACCAGCAATTGTTGCTTCTTCTGAAAATTCGAGCGGTGCTATTATTTTATCTAACAATGGAATAGCACTTCAAGTAATTTCTCAAGCTTCAACAGCAATTGTCTGCCAATCTTATGATGATATTGCATTGACGGTAACTTCTGATTCAGATATTGGGGTTTTAATAAATTCTAATTCGGTACAAGCATTAGTAGCCAATATTGATTCGTCTAGTACTTCTAACATCGCAGAATTTAGAAAAAATAATGTCAATCAAGTAAGTATTTCTCATGATGGTAAAATACAAGCAACTGCTGGTACAGAATCAACCGATGTAGTTGTCAAAAGTCAGTTAGACACAAAAGCAAATCAATTCGGTACAGTATTATATCATTCTGCTAAATGGTTTACACCAACAGGTACAGTTTCAAG
>JACCEB011478652.1_pt1 | contig 22436 bp, 24 predicted proteins | sample 7454761 | NCBI WGS metagenome assembly JACCEB01 (sample SAMN15323454, study PRJNA562643) | freshwater metagenome | isolation source: river surface water | place: USA:Blue River Watershed | collected 2017-08-18 | reverse complement strand
TCACCTTCAATACCATCTACAGTTTATATGATTAATAATTTTCCTAAACAAGAATTCGTAAAAATCTGGGAAGGATTAATGGAAGACATGAATTACATTTCATTTTGGCAAAGAAAACCATTAGATGGTGGGTACTTCCCAATTGGTCAAATTGCTTTAGTAACAGAAGGTTCTTCTAGTATTGATGATTTAGAATCAGGACCACATGCAGGTCTTAAATATTTAGTTAAAGGTGGTATTCATCCAATTGATTTCGAAAAAATCTGGGATAATCAACATCTGACTGACCAAACACCAGTTAGTATTTGGAAAGTCATACCACCAGTTAATTATTGTTTCATGAGTGATGTTGCAATTGCTGGATTAAATAAACCAGATGTTAATAATTTTATGTGTGTTCCTAAATCGGCTGTTAATAATTTAGGAGTTATTAATAATGTCTTATGGCAAAACCCAAAACCGACCGAGGGTGAAAGAGGTAATGTTTCACCACCTAATTCAGTTTCTGTCTGGAATATTGGTACTGATGGATTTTATCTTGCCCGTGATTCATTGCAAAGACCTGATAATAGATTAGACAAAGTATTTAGTCTTAAACCAGAAGCCATTAATAATCAAGAAAATGACCCTTCAGATACCGGAAAACCACTCAAGGTCACATTAATGATATAATAATAAATGAATATATTTTTATTGTTTTTTTGTAATAATATAATAAAATATAATTAATGAAATCATTAGTTTTACTATTATTAGTTTTAGGTGTTATGATGATAACAACCGGATATCATCAAAAAATGCAATCAAATTATAAAAGAGAAAAGGTAATTGAATATCGTTATATTCCTAGAAGTTTATTTGAAGAACAAATGCAACCAGTTAATCTACAACAATCATTCTCTGATATGTTCCGTAAAGATAATGTTTTTATTGGTCGTAGATAAAGATAATTTATTGAGTTGATGTAGGGGTTGATGTTGTTTCTTCAGAAGTAGGTGTGGGTGTTGGTGTTGTTTCTTCAACAACTTCAGAAATACTAGGAATATCCGTACGAGGTGGGTTAGCCGCAGCCGATGCTTCAGCAGCTTCACGACGACGAGCTAGCCATGGGTCCTCTTCAGTAAGTTGTTTTGCTTCTTGACCAACTGATGATTCTTGGCTCACAACCTTCTTAATAGCAGCCTTTTTCTTTTCTTGTTTTTGTTGTTCATAGAAATCATCACGTTTGGCTTCATTGATCTTGTATTTCTTAACAATGTCATTGAGTTGGTCGTTAAGGTATTCTTGGTTTTCTACTTTATCAGCAGTTGGGTCCCATGGAAGCCAATAACCAACTTGACCAAGGAAGATATGGAAAGTAGGGTCTTGACGTTGAAGCACTTTGCAACGAATTTCGGCTTCACGCATTGTGTTGTAAACACCACGAACCTTTACACCACGAACACTTGTTTGAAAATCGTTTTCTTTATGGAACTTCTCTTCAATCGTTTCTTCATTAGCATATTTAAAGTCCTTAAGGTCTTCAGTAAATTTCTCAAATGATTGTTTAACAAATTCTTCCGAAGCTGTGTTAAAACCTTGTTGGAATTCAACTACTTTGCTTGAATCAACTTTACCATCCAGACAATCACTCATTAGTTTTTCAAGCTTTTCATTGAATTCTTTTTGAAAGTTTTGAAAACGCTTCTTGTTAAATTCATGGTAATAATAATCTTCTTTTTTGGCTAGGATTTTATCAGGTGATACAAAAGAAAGACAGACGAAGTTTTGCCCAGGGATAGGACGATCAACATCGAGGAAATCCTCTTTAATATCATTTAATTCTTCGTTATTCATAGTAGACATATTTAATACTTTATTTCTTATTATGAAAGTTTTTCTTAAATTATAACGAACTGAAATAAAAAATTAAAATAATGCATAATTTAATGTTTATTTATAATTGAACTATAAAACCCATCTACATTTTCTATAATTTTATCCTTTTTTATTTCTTCTTGTTCATATTGTTCATTATTAATAATTTTCCAATTAGTATTATCTTTGTTATTTTTATTCTTACTAGAACTCATCTTTTAATCTTAATTAATCTAAAAATATATTTCAATTTTTTATTTTAGATATTTTAGTTAATATAATCAAACTTATTTTATCTTCTCTCAATTCTTTTACGATTTTCCAATCATCATGATTAATCATTATTTTTTTACTTGGGGTGATAATAATAAATGTATTAGTTAACAAAGCTAATTGAGTTAAAAAATCATACTTCCAACTATCCTTAAGTAAATGAAATGCATAACAACAAATCATAATATCATACTTTTTATTTAATTTACCCATTGCAATGTCCTCAAATGATAACTTCATTGTTACATACATATTATCAAAAAATGGATCAGTCCCATCAATCATATTATAATTAATGTCACATTGTTCATGTACTATCCTAGAAATTAAACCATCACCACAAGCAATATCTAGAATTGTATCTTTTCTAGATATAAGTGGTTGTAAATGTTTGATAAATAAATCTTTTATTTTATCTTGGTGTGGATTATAATAATCATTAGAATGCTTCATATAATACTCTTCCACACCATGTTTTTGATACATATCATAAACTTTTAACATAGTTTGTTTAAATTAAAAAAATTAAAATTATTTTAAGTTAAATATTAGTCATTATCTAGAGTGCCTTTTCATGAACTTTGACAGCCCGACCACTTGGGTCATCGCTAGTAATACCAAGCCAATCAGTGCGTGGCTTCCAACGAGGAATAATACCTTGTCGGTTCGGAAAAAGACGTTTGTAGATTTGCATGTAATAATATGCCTCTTTGTTCATACCTGAACCTTCAACCTCCATATCAGACACACGTTCACTCGTGATTTTCTTTAGATGGTCAATCCATCCATAACCAACACCATCCGAAAACTGTTCCTTTTGACGCCAAAGAAGTTCCTCTGGAAGATATTCATAACCACTCATCTCAGGTGAAAAAGCCTTCCGAAGCACATATTTTTCAATTCGACGCTCACCCTTGTTACGAGGAGCCATCTTAAGTTCTGGTGAAATGGGCATTGCTGTTTCTAGAAATGATAGGTCTAGAAACGGAACACGCACTTCAAGACCCCATGCCATCGTTGATTTATTAGCACGAAGACAATCCGAATAATGAAGACGACCAATCAAAGCCGCTGATTCCTTTTGAAACTCTTCAGCAGTTGGAGCATGATGAAAATATAGATAACCACCTAGAATTTCATCAGCACCTTCACCAGATAGAACCATCTTAATACCCATCGCTTTAATACGACGTGCTAGTAGAAACATAGGAGTTGATGCACGAATTGTCGTAATATCGTAAGTTTCAAGATGGTAAATAACATCCTCTAGAGCATCTTCGGCTTCCTGAAGAGTAAATACAAAACCATGATGAATACTACCGATGTGTTGTGCAACCTTAGCCGCTGCTTTCATATCTGGACTATCTTCAAGACCAATTGAAAAGGTATGAATCTTATCACCCCATTCACGTGCTTGACCTTCAGTTACCATTTTTTGAGCAATTGATGCAATTAGACTCGAATCTAGACCACCAGATAGAAGAACACCAAAGGGTACTTCAGTCATTAGTTGACGATGAACTGCATCTACTAGACTATTACGAACAAGGGTTGTAGTTTCAGATTCAGATTCGGGTTCAGCCATAGGCAATTCAATCAGAGTTTTCCAATTGGGGTTATAATATTGTGTCCAGTTTTGAACAAGCGAATTAAAACCATCTTCCATATCAATCCATAGAACTTGACCAGGTAGAAAAATCTTCACATATGTAATCCCTTCAAGTGCTTTCATTTCCGATGAAATATAGATATCATCATTACTGTTAAAACCATAATAAAGTGAGTTAACACCAATCGGGTCACGTGAAACTACAACACGATTACGTTTATAATCATAAATTACAAAGGAGAAAATACCATCGATTTTGTTAAGAAATTGCTTCATATATTTATCCAGTTCAACTGTTGGTTGAGTTTCTTTTGCGGTTTCATAACTTTTCATCGCATCATCATATAGATACATAATACATTCACAATCCGATTTAGTAAGATATTGATAACCAAGACCCTTCATTTCTGTATCATTGACTACATGGTTATAAATTTCACCATTGACCGAAAGGACTAGACCTAGTTCAGTGTTATGAATTGGTTGAGAACCACTTTCAACACCATTGATTGCTAGACGTTCATGTGCAATGTAAATTTGGTTAGGTTCAGGTGCTTGAAATGAACCACTCCAGTCAGGACCACGATGACGAATTTTCTTAACAAGTGAACGAAACCCAGTTACCTTCTTGGTCATTTCAGAACCATTAATATTTTGTTTGCAAAAGTAAGCCCAAATTCCGCACATGTTTGATTAGTTTGTTAGTTTATTGATTATTAATTATTGATTATTGATTATTTAAAATAAATAATTAGTAAGTTTAAATCAATTTTTTCTAATTGTAAATGTAAAGAATTAGAATAGGTATGAGTAATTATTTAACTTTACCTGAATTTCACAATCAAATAGTTAATATAAAAAGTAAAAAGAAAGAATTATCATCTTTTTTCAAAGATATTGACAAAAACTATATTATTCCTGAATTTGATGATTACATGATCGGAAAATGTCCTGAAGAATACCCTCAATACTATATTGTAAACCAATCTAAACAAAGATTCAAAAACGAAATACGTAATAGTCATTTTCTAGCACATTGGCACGATTTATGTAAATACCCTGATGTGGCTGGAAAACTCAGATTCATCTATAATTTAATTAATCTCAAAAAAGACAAATTGATTGATATCCTAGACCAAATAACTAAAAAAAGTATTATCCTAGAACACCATCATAACAAAGATATGAATGAACTCTTACAATTTATGGGATTGAATCATAAAGACATTTCAAGAATTAAAATTATTAATAAATCTGGAAAATCCATTTCTAGTGATAACAATTCAAATAATTCTAATACGATTATTACTAGAACGAATAATAAGATGTTAATCAATCTTACTTTAATTATTAATATGGAAGAAGAGTATCCTAGAAATCTTCTTGCTTGTCCTACCGAGAAAATTATCGTTGGTGAAAGACATAAAAAATTCAAGAAAAAAGTCTACAACTTCATGTGCCATCGTGATAACATGATTGAACGATTAAAAACCAATAAATTATGCTTGTCAGTTTGGTTATTAAAAACAAAGAAAAAAGAACAATGGGTTACATCACTTAAAATGGGGACTGCCTACCTCTCAGATACTTTTCCAGGTGAAAAGGGTACTCTTAATGATTTCATTAAAGAAGTATTATATCTAGAAAACAATGCTGATGCCACAAAATATCTAATCAAATTAGATGAAGCAATTAAAAATAATTATTTCTATGCACTAGAAGGAACACATTCTCTAAAAAGAGACACAAATTATAAAAAGACTAAAAAGTCTAATAACTATCAATCAAAAAAAAATTGAAACTAAATATCCAATCATGATTTATTATAAAACTAATCATCATGTCAACTATTGAACAAAACTCAAGCATTATTAACGACGATATTTCGGTCTTTACTGCACGCAAAAATGCTAAATCAATTAAAACTGGAATGACCATTTATGAAAATCGTACTATGCCTACTAAAATTCCGGCTAATCGCCCATTTATTGTTCGTCTTAACGCTAATTCTTTCACTAAAATGAATTTTATTGGTAACAAAAATGCGAAATGCTCTGATTTTGAAACCTCTTATTCACTTGCGATTATTAATACTGCTCGAGCTCTCCTCAATGATACGATGTTTAAACCACGTATGATTTACACTGTTGCTGATGAAATTATTCTTCTATTTAACAGTGCTGATATCCTTCAAGGTTGTACTCAAAAATATCTGAGTCTCCTCTCTAGTAAAGCATCAAGCTATTTTTACAAATTCTTTGACCATAAAGATAAAAACAATAAACTAGTCGTCTTTGAAGGTCGTATCGTATTTTTCCCAGCTGACAAAAATTATGAAATTGTAAACTATTTTCTTTGGCGTTCTGGTAAACGTAATATTGTAACTGAATTTTATCGTTCCAAAGGAAACAAAACATTCCTTCACAAGAAATCAAATGCTGAACTTACACAACTTTATAAAGACCAATTTAAAAATGAAATGGATGAAACTGTTATCCCTGAATTTCTTAAATATGGTCTCTTTATGAAGAAATGTCTCTATAGTGCTTGTTATATCACTGAAGTACTCTCAGAAAGCAATGTAGTTAATGTTTGTGATGCTATCTGGTCAATGCAATTTAAATATGGTAATGATATCCTAGATGAAATGCTCGCTAAATATTACAACCAAGATAAATGGGAAGTTATTTCACATAAGACTACAACTAAATATTGGAAAACATACACTTCTGAGGCTTTTGATGTCACTGAAGATGAAACCCAACCAGACACACATGAAGCACAAATTTGCTCACCTGTTGTCTGTATGGGACAAAAAGAAGAATATTCTCCACTTTATATGATTATTCCTTCAATCTCATTTCTTATGCTATTTATGCATTGTTTTATGATTCTTACTAAAACTCCACTTGAGAATCAACTATATCATCTTGGTCTAGTTGGTGTGATTTATAATATCTTTCTAACATTTGTGTATAAGAAAGAATGTATTCAACAAGGTGTTCTATTTTGGGTTACAATCATGACCCTGCTTAACTGTCAACCAATTTATAAGTACATCTTCTCTAAGATTGTTACCCAAATTATGATGTCAGTTATTATTGTTTATGGCTTTTATACTCTTCTGACACTTAGTGTCTATCTATTTTACAAAGCCGAAGTAGCTAAACAACACAAATATGACTTTTGCCTTAAATACAAGCGTTTTATTAAACCAGTTCCTGAATCAACTGAATCAACTGAAGAAAGTCAGACAAATGAACCAGAACAAGAAAATGAAGAAAATGAACTTCACGAAGATTAAAGACTAAAATCTAAATCGTCTTCAATTAATTAAATTAAATTTTTTATTGAATTTAACTAAAACTTATAATGAAAATAATAAATGGTTCATAAATTAAAAATAATCAAAAACAAAGATAAAGACAAAGAATCTCTTCTAGATATTAATGAACTTAATCTAATTAATCAATGTCTTGTTTCTTTAAATAATCAAAACATAATGTTTATTCAAAAACCAATTCAAATTCTAGTTATTAATAATGCCATATCCTCAATACATTACAAAGAATTGTCAAATCAATATCCAAGTTTAAAACAAACTCTTGTTCTAGATATCAATCAAAATAAAATGCTCTCTAGTAACCATCGTTCTCAGTTTAATATCAATTATGATAATTTAAAACTAAAACATCAATATTTATCACCATTATGGTATAATTTTTTTGAATTTCATTTAAATAATAACTTTATCCAATCCATATCTAAAATTTTCAATAACAATAACAATATTAATATTAATAACTTAGAAATAGAGATAGACTTTAAGGTTGGCTATACATTACCAGTCTTTTATTCAAATTACCAATCAAAAAAAATTCTAATTGACAAAAATATTCTATTCATAGGTTGGTTTTTTATGAGAAAAGACGAAGATGATTCAATCGGTGGTAACCTAGAAATATATAACAATTCATCTAAAATTACTAGCATACTTTATCAAAATAACTGTTTGGTTATTTTAGAAAATCAAAATCAAAATCAAAATGGTAATGTGAATGGGGATGGGGGATGGAATAGTGTTTATTATAATTTTAGTCAACGACAAATGACTCTTCATTCACAAAGATATATTTCATTCACAATTAGTAAGGGAAAACACTGCTAAGACTTTGTGTATAAGGGTTTTCCTTAAATGCTTGAAGATTTTCAGGATTAATACGTTCTCTATTAACATCTTCAGATAATCTCTCCTTAACTGATGTAACACCGCATTGGTTTTGTTGAGGAGGGATTGAATATAATTTATCTTCATATGGTTCTCTAACATTTATAACATCCGCCTCAATCTTTTTATTTTGATGATTAATCATGTCTTTACCAACAGCCATCTTAACATTAGAGTCTGTTGGACGACGACCCATTGATACTTTATCCTTCTTAGATGTAATACGAGCATTGTATCCAGAAGCATATGATGTTGGTGCTGAAGTGGTTGCATGACTAGCGTGCCCTTGGTAATAATAATCAGAGATGAATTGTTTCTGTGTTGCTTTGGCTTCATATTTGTTAACTAAATACCCACGACCATTACCAGTACCAGATTGTGCGTCAGCATGCCCTTGGTAATAATGGTCCGATAAGAATTGTTTCTGTGTATTTCTAGGTAACATATTAGCAACCACATAACCTTCATTACGTCTTTCAACACCTTGGATTTGACCAAGATAATCATTATCAATTGTTGTTTCCTTAACTGTTGTTCTCATCACATCATCAGGGTCATAAACAGTTAAAGCCTTAGGACCAGTTGTTGCTAAATTGATATGAGGTGCCGCATTTTCAACATTGGTTTCTTTAATTGTTGTACGTAAAACATCATTGGGGTCATACACCGTTAACTTAGCACCAGTGGTTGGACCATGAAAACCAATATGATCATTATCAATCGTGGTTTCCTTAATTGTTGTTCTAAGAATATCATTAGGGTCATAGACAGTCATCTTCTTAGGCATGGCTGCACTCATGTTACCATCTGGACGATTGTTACCCACAAAATTCTCCTTTCTAGTTTCACGAAGCATATCTAGAACAGGCATTACAATCGATTGAACTAAACTTTTAAGATTGGTATCATGACGACGTAATTGAGTCACATCACGCTCTTGAGGTTTAACTTCAATCGCTTTCTTACCATAATCACCCACTTTGGAATCCTCTGCCACATCATTAGGATTCCATTGATTCTTACCATCCATGTTACGCCAACCAGATGTCTTATAATTATTTTTAGTTGACTTTTTCATTGCTGGTGTTTGATATGGTTTAACATGAGCATTGGGTGCTGCGTTACCAGTGTATGCACGTGTATTGGTTCTATGGGTTGGTTTCTTATATATTTCAGAACGGATTCTTTCTTTAGTAAAAGCACCAGTTGTTTTAAAGTATCTATCAGGGTCATTACGGTAATAAGTTTCAACACGGTTTTTCTTAGGAGGAGCAACAACACCTCTCTGTTTTTCACGAACACCCATCACTAGACGACCCTTATATGATAATTTAGGATTATCTAAGGTTCTTAATTCATCGGTATCTTTTGGCATCACGAAATCACGTGTGTTAGGTTGATTAAGACCACCCGATGGTTTCCAACCATAACCTTGATTTAAACCAGGACCAACTCTGATTTGTGTAGTTGGTAATTCATTTTGACGCATTTGGGATGGAATATAGCGATTACGTACATCTTCTGAATTAAAGTTAGGTGTACCAAAGACATTACCAACATCACGTTCCATATCAAACATACCTTTCATTTCCATCTTTTCTTGATAAACTGTACTAGCACCAGTATGATTTTCAAGAATTTGTTCATTAGCACCAATGGCTGTGTTTTGTCTAACACTACCACCAAAAAAAGGTTGCATATTGTTATGGGTGAACTCTTCAATTCTCATCATTTGACCTGTTAAAGGTGATCTAAATGAATTTTTATCTGGTTCAAAATCTAAGTGACTATTCTTTTCATTGAAAATACGCTGATTAAAACCCTCTCTCGGTATTACATTGGTATTAACCGCATTTTTAGCGTTATTAAAACTCTGTGTCACTTTCCCCCTTTCAACTGATTGTGATTGAAATGATTGATTTGATTCATATGGATCTACTTGTTGATATTTATTATCATTCATACTCATATTATCTAATTCTGACAAGGAAGTCATCTTTTAACTTTATTTAAGAAAATATATAATTTTTTTATACATTCTATTGGAAAAAATAAAAAAAGAAAAAAAGAAATAGAAATAGAAAATTAACGAGTTGAAGAAGTTGTTATTCTATTACGTCCATGATGTTGATGTTGATGTTGATGTTGATGAGGGTTAGAGTTAGTGTTAGATGGTTTGTAAGGTTTATTTGATCTAAATGAATCGTTATCTTTTTTCTGAGTCACCATTTTATGGAATTTATTAAACATATCAACCAAATCAGCTAATTGATATCTGTTTTTATTATTAATAATCTTAGTATCACATGCGTCCTGAATATTATTAAAAATTGTTTGCAGTTTCTCCATTTGATAAGGTTGAACGGTATGTTTGTTTTTTAATATATTCTCAATCGTACTTTCAACAAGTGGGGCTAAATAAAGGACATTCTCTTCAATGATTTTATGATATTCTTTATGCATAACATCAAACATATTATTACCTTCAAGTTTTAATTTTTTGACAACAGATGTAATATTATTAACCATTATAAAATAATACGAAATAATATCATTCATACTAAATTGATGAGCATTAAATAATTCACCGATGAATTGCGAAAAACCCTTTTGATAATTTTTATGTTTTCTAGATACACAAAATTCATCATATGTCTCTCCTTCTTCCTCTTTTTTTACATTTTCTTTCTCGTTATCATCATTATCATCATCATCATTTTCATTTTCACTTCCTTCATCTTCCACATCATCATCTTTAATTATTTCAACTGGTTTTAATTTATTAATAGTTTGATTATAATTATCCTTCAATTCATGAATAAACTTTCTTACATTCACTCTATCAGTAATACCAACAATGATTTTAATATAATAAACACAATACGTTGGTTCTGTTCTAGCTTTCTTAAACATTTCAGTCAGAAATGAATACAAATACTCTTCCTTATTTTCTTGAAAATTGGATAACAATTTATTAATCTCTTCTAGAATTACTTGATAATTACTCATCGAAATCTTGTTTAAATAACTCTTAAGTTCTTGATAATTTTTTTCATTATGGTCCTGTGCCTCTTTCTTAATGAATTGGGATTTCTTTTTTCGCCATTCATCATCTGTCGGAAACTTCTTCTTACGACCACCTTGAGGTACAGACTGCGACATTTTTTCAAATAATTCCTGAGTTTCCTCTGAAAAATAATTAATATTACCCAGTTGGTCCCTAATTTGATTCTTTATCTCATAGAAAAACTCAACTGAATACTGTTTTAATGATGTTAATATAGATGTGGTTGGTGGATATATTATTTCTGTAGCCATTTAATTTAAGTTATCAGAATATCCTTATAATTATTCTATAAAATAAAACTTATATTAAATAAATAAAAAAATTGAATAAAATTTAATATTAATTCATATAATAATAATTATATAACTAAAATGGAAAAATATAATTGTGATAAATGTGCTAAAGAATTCAAATATCAATCTCAATATATGAAACATTTAAATAAAAAAATACCTTGTAAAATCAAAACTACAACCACTCAAAAAATTAATATCCATAAACCTATTTTAAAATGGGTTGGAGGTAAAACACAAATTCTAGATAAACTTATGCCTGAATTTCCAACTGAAATTAATAATTATCATGAAATCTTCCTAGGTGGTGGAAGTGTTCTATTTGCACTTTTGTCATATGTCAATGCTGGTCTTATTAAAGTGAATGGTACTATTTATGCTTATGACCTAAATGAACCACTTATTTATGTTTATAAAAATATTCAAAATAATCATACAGAATTATACGATGAATTACAATCTTTAATTAACGATTATAATTCTTGTAAAGATGGTGATGGTGATGGTGATATTAATCGAAAACCCATCAATATTGAAGAAGCCAAAGAAGCTAAAGAAAACTATTATTATTGGACTAGAAGTCAATACAATAAATTAAATTCTGATGATAAGAAAACAGTTGTCGGGTCTGCTATGTTTATTTTCTTAAATAAAACATGCTTTCGAGGGGTCTTTCGTGTTGGTCCCAAAGGTTTTAATGTTCCTTATGGACACTATAATAACCCCGAAATTATTAATAAAGAACATCTAGACGAAATTCACGATTTAATCCAAAATGTTAAATTTAAATGTTCTGATTTCAGTAAATCATTGAATAATCTGGAAGACAATGATTATGTCTATTTGGACCCACCATATGCACCTGAAACTGATACTTCATTCGTAGGATACACTGAAAATGGATTTAATATCGATAATCATAATATGTTATTTAAATTAATCCATCAAATGACTGAATCAAACATTAAAATGATGATGAGTAACTCTGATGTTAGCATGATTCGTGATAATTTTATAAATAAAAAATACAATATTACTTCTATTTTATGTAAACGCTCAATTAATTCTAAAAATCCAGAATCGAAAACCAAAGAAGTTATTATTAAGAACTACTAACTATTAACTATTTAACCAATTATCAAAAGTTTTGAAATAATCTTCGTCGTCACCAAATAATACCCTAATATTATTTTCCTTGAAAATTATATTCAAAATTATATATTTTTTTTGACTTGAAGTTAATTTATCCTTCAAAAATTGACTTACACAAAATCCATAATGAACCTCAAATTCATCACCTAATACTAATTCATATTCTCGTTTAAGTGATGGACCACTCCATAATTTAGTCTCAACTGAACCTTCGACATTTTGTTCCTTTTTCTCTAAAATTTTAATGATTTTTTTTCCATTATTATATTCAATAATATATGCTTCATCCGGACATCTAAACAAATCAATATTATACTTTTTCTTCATATACGTTTTTAAACCATTTTGTAAGACAAAAACAATAAGTTTATCATCAAAAACTTTTTCTAGATAATAATCATATGTTTTACTACCTGTTTTTTCGAAACTATTTTTAACATAACCTTCTTTCATAAGTCTTTCTTGATTATTAGTTTTATCCTCGAATTTTTTTCCATAATAATTTGTATTAGCACCACCTGCCCCAGTCCCCCTATTTATATTTATATTTATTTTTTCAATTTGATTTGATATTTTTTCAACATCAACATCAATATTAGATTGCATTTTATACTAATAATTAAATATAAATTTACACAATATTAAATCAATTTTATTTAATTGTTGGAATTAGATGAAAATCACAATGCCCTGCAAAATGAATAAAATAATTATTGGCATAAAACTCTTGTAAGGTTAAATTTTTTTTCTTCATAACATTAAAATAATATTTATTATTTGACCATAATGCATTCCATTTCATATCCATAAAATAATGCATATTATTTTTTTGAATTTCATAACCAATAACTGACTGTTCATAATGAAATCCTGCTTTATTACCGATTTGTTTATTTGAATATGTATCAAATATATTTCTTAAAAATAATTTATGTATTTTAGGTTGGATTACAAGAACACCCGTATTAATTATATGGTCAGTTTGAATATCATGATTAGATTTTAATTTATAATAATCTTTAGCTGTTACTTCATATCCCTTATGTATTTGTGATTCTAATCTAGCTTGAAGTGTTGGTTGAGATTGATTTACAACACCTATTTTATTACCAAAATCATATTGATTATGTATCGGGGGAGTATTACTGTTTATAATAATATCAGCATCTATAAATATAATAAAATCATATTCTTTCTCCCAATTATAATCACAAACAATAACTTTATTAAATGAAATTACCGATGAATGTCTGGGTTCTTTAATAAAATCAGTTATAACTTTGAAATCATAACCACATTTCATAGCATATTTTTCATGTGATGGTCTAAATAATTTATTGTATTCATTCAAATACTTTTCACCAATACATATTGTTACCAAACAACATTTAATATCCATTTTTTAATATTTAAATTAATTTAAATTTAACTTTATATTTATTTTACTTTTTTTGATATTGAATTCTTAGTATAGTTATCAACAATATTAATAGAAAAGAAAAATTATTTAATCTATCAGCACCCTCTCTAGTCATTTGATATCCTGTTAATGAATAAATAAATGGTCTAAAGAATTCAGGTGCGTTTGGCTCAATTGCTGCTTTGGCAACCCATTGACCTGTTCTAGCATAATGTTCTAATTTAGTCAGAATACACATACCATCAAAATCATTCCAATCTAGCATAATTATAATAATAAGCACTGCAAAATATGGTAAAAATTTGACTGGTAAGAAGAAATTACCTAGAAATATAAATATGATAAGTAATCCATGTATGTTATGAATTGTATTTGCTATAAATTCTGATTTCATTTATTTTATTATCAAGATGAAAAATTGAATTATCTTTCAATAAAGTAAAAAATGAAATCAAAAAAAACCAGCGGAAAACTTTCAACAAAAAGAACACATAAAAGAATGGATGATAAGGCTACCTATTATCAACTAAAGAACTACAACTTCAAAGATTTAGATGTTACTAAATATGTTGACCCAAATGCATGGGAAAAACCCAGTAAATTACCACTCGAATTTCAAAAAATGGTTCATGATGCTTATACTAAAATTAAAAGCACTTATGCTGAAACTCGATTTTATGGTTTGGAAGGTTTTGACGTGAAAATTAAGCCATCTGGAACACCATCGAGTCCATTGAATATTATTTCATTTTCAACACCTAAAAAACCGGAAAGTTATAGTATCGGTAATATGGGTGGTGTCTTTAATATTATTCATTTTGCTGAAGTTCCTACTGAGATTACACCCAATCTATCCATTATGTTTATGGAGAAAAAAAGAAATAAGAATAAAATTTTTAACAAATATACTTTTGAAGAAGTTTCAAGACTTGATATTAAGTCAGGGACGACTTTGGTTATTCCAGAAGATACTTACTTTAAATTTTCAAATGTTAATTCCAAAAGTGGAGTGTTGAATATGAAAGTTTTAGTGTTCCAATGTTATAAATAAAATAAAACATATTTATTTTAAATCAGGAAATTGACCAGGAACATATAATAAATAATCATCACTATTAATATGTTTTATTTTATAACCATTTTTCTGTAAAAAACTCCATATTTCATTATTAATAAAATTTTGATATTCATGTTTCCATATTTCAATTAATATAATTGGTTTATATTTTTTTAATAAATTTTTAGAACCTTCTAGACATTTAATTTCATTGCCTTCAATATCCATTTTTATAAATTTAACTGGTTTAGATTCATTAATATATGGTAAAATAGAATCTAATGTTATAGTAGCTATTTTTAAATCTGATTTTTCAGATGTATTTTTTTGCATTGATGTTCCACCAAAATTAGTATTCTGAGATTTATAATTTACATTTGGAATATTTATAAAACCAATATTATTATTTAATGCCATATTAAATGTTAATACATTTTTTAAATTATTTAATTTTATATTATCTAATAATATTTTGTAATGCTCAGGCATCATTTCAAATGCGATAATATCATTATTTTTATTAATATTACTTAATAAAATTGTATGACTTCCTATAAAACTACCACAATCTATTATAGTTATGTTATCTGTAATATATTTTTTAAATATATTTTCGTATAAATCATTTTCCCATATTTTATTATTTAATATTATATTACATACATAATCATTATTATTAAAACATTTAATTTTTCCATACCCTTGATGTTCAATAATCTTTGTAGTCGGAAAAAATATATCATTATTTAAATCTTCAAATTTTTCATACTTTTTTTTATTTTTCTTAATTATTATAATTATTATTGATATCAATAATAATAATAATATAATATAACCAATATTTACTAGTTTTGTATTATTATATAATTTTACAGTTTTACTCATTTAATAAATAAAAAGAAATAATAAAAAATGGACAAAGGTTAATAAATATTTGAATCTTTTATATATCTAGGAAGTGTAAATCTGAGAATTTTTATTTGATATAATTTAATATAAATAATAAGTTAAATATATTAATTAAAATTAAAAACACATCAATGCACTCTTACATTTATCTTATACAAACTGGTGATTTTATAAATACTGATATTTATAAAATAGGTAGAACCACACAAAAAAATAGTGACACACGAAGTTTAAATAGACTTAAATCTTATAGTAAAAATACTATTCAAAAATTTCTCTACGAAGTTCCTACATCAAAAGTTATTGAAATTGAAAAAGAAATTATTAAAGAATTTAATTGTAAATATCAATTAAAAAAAGGTCATGAATGGTTTCGTGGAGATTGTAAAAATATGATCACTGATATTAATACTATTATTAGTAAATATGTTATAAGTGACAGTTTTACAATTGAAAATAAACCATCAACCAATGTTTTAATTAATAAACAAAAAAAACCTAAACCTAGCCAAAAAAAACTTTCGTGTAGTTTTTGTTCAAAACAATTTAAAACAACCTATAATACTAATCGGCATGAAACTATATGTAAACAGAAAATAAAAGAAAATATAGATGATAATGATGATGATATTATTACAATTAATTTATTTATTGATAAGATTGATACTTCAGTTATTGATTTTATTGATAAGATAGATAAGATTGATAATATTGATAAGATTGATACTTTAATTATTGATTTTATTAATAATATTGAGAATAATAATACAAAACCTATTTATAAAACAAAAAAAGACAAATTAAATGAGTATTATAATAATAGTAACACAATTGATATTAAAACTTTTATAAATAATTTTAAGACTATTCCTAAATATCAGTTAAATAAAGAAGAAGCTCAAAAATTATTGAAAATTTACAAAAGTGATATATTAGCTTTTGTAGATTGTTTGTATGATATTCTTCTAGAAAAATATCACATGCAATTATTAGATTTATCTTATGATACAACTAGATACATTTTACCTATTACATGTAAAGACACTAAAAATTTTAGATCATATTTTGAATTTAGCGAATCTGGTTGGGTTTTAACTAAATCAAAAAATAATTTATCAGATTTAATTAATATTATAAAAAATCAAATATTTGATCATTGTTATGAATTTATGAAATTTTCATCTAAAAAAGGATCATTATATTTATATAATTGTTTACTTAAAAAATTTGATTATCTTAAAATAAATTTTTAATATGGTTCAATGGGTTTTTAATTTTTAATATGGTTCATTAATATTTTAAATTTTGATGTATATTTTTCTTTTTGAGTTGTTTTTCAATCAAAATAAAAGTTTAGAAGGTAGTTAGTGTTTTCATTATGTCATGATTATAAATTATTATGTATGATGTAAAATTTTTTAAAAATCCAATCTGAGATTTTAAAATAGGCACCCAGTTTTATACTATAGACATCAAAGGATTATACACTTATTATATATATGATTATGGTTTTTGTTATAAAAAGACAGAAATTTAAGTTTTGTACAAGGTGATTATGTCCACGTCTAAAAAACTGAGCAAATAGAATCAATGTCTGCATGATTATGGCTAATGTACAGTTTTTGACTAATCAATGAAAAGATTAATAGGAACCCTTAAATTTTTTTCTTTTATAACAAAAACCATAATATAATCATATAAATTATTTGGAATGTCAGAAGGGACCTCGCGCGTGAAGGGGATTTTAATAGATCTAGGAGAAACGAATAGTGTTTCCTCTATTCGGACGGTTTTGGTCCAAAAAACTGGGTGCGAATTTCAAAATCTGATTTATAATTTTGAAAAAGTATAACAAAAAATAATATTTATATATTTTAAAAATGATAATTTATACAACTATAGAAAAATATGATACTTTTAATATAGTTAAGTTAAAATATTGGATAATAGACAAATGTAAAAAATGGATTATTCAAACAAATACTGATAATATTAATATATTATTTATTCCTACATCTAATGGAAGAATGGATAATATAATAAAATCATTTAAAGATTATTTAACTAAAAAAAATATAAATATTTTAAATATTAAAGGAAAAGCTCTTAATACCAATTCTGATTTAATAAATATTTTAAAAACTATTTTTTTTCCTTTAATTGACAATGATTATAATTTTACAAATATTGAATTAAAAGGTTATACTAAACAAACACTTATTACTTTATTAAATCAAACTGATAATAACCAACCTATTTCTATTAATGTAAATAATAAATGTAAATATTGTTCAAAATTATTTTCTACTAAATCAAATTGTAATCGTCATGTTTTGACATGTGAAAAGAAATCAGTTATAATAGATAATGATGAGATTAATGATGAAAGTAAAGAAGTAAATATCCAGACAATTATTACAGATACCGTTGAGAATGTTTTAAATAATAAAATGGATGCTTTTACAAATATGGTGAAGGACTTAAGTGATAAAATTAATACAACAAATATTAATAATACAACAAATATTAATTCAAATAATGTTAACATTCAAATTAATAATAATTACAAAACAAAAAAACAGAAATTAGATAATTACTTTAAAAACATGATAGATATTGATACCTTTATCAGTAATTACAAAGACAACAAAAAATACCATCTCACAAAAGATGAAAGTCAAGTATTATTAGAAAATTCACAACATCTTGGTATAGAAGGATATAGTTCAGGATTATTTACTTGTATAAAGAAAAAGTATTGTAAACAATTGCAAGATTTAGATTTAGTAGGGAATGATAAAAAATATTATGAGATTTCTCTCCCATTCATAACTACCGACTCACGATGTCGTACACATTATGAGTTGACCAAAAATGACGGATGGAAATTGAGTCCTTCAAATGATAAAATAAAAAGCATCGTAAGCATTTCTGATCAACAGATTTATAATCATATGAATCGTTTTATATGTTATTCAGCAAAACGAGGAAAGAATACAGTCATTAATGTTTTTCTTCGTAAATCATATTATGATACATCAGAATCTGGATTAACATTAATAGACACTCCATCAGAACCTCAATTAACATTAACAGACACACCATCAACTCCAGCAATTCAATAAGGTTGGATAGTAATCACTTTCGGTTTTTCTGAACATGTTTTCTTATAAACATAAATACCACTAAAAGGTATAGCCGCAATAATATCAATCACCATAGTACATGGAAAACACATCCAATAACATTCGTGACAATTCTTACGAGAATATGAAGTTTTATGAATACATCCATCCATGCATATTCCACCAATTTGATGAGTACACATGAAAGGATAAATTGTATCAGTTGTACATTCGTTTTCGTTTGACATTTTGAATAATACTTTTTACTATTTTTATTGTTTTTATTTAAAATCAATTTTATTAGAAAAAAAATCGGTGTTTTAAATAAAAATGACAAAAGAAATATTTTTATTATTATTATTAATATTAATTATAATTAGACTATACATATTAAATAATAAAAATGTATTGAATGAAAATTTTGAAAATGAAAATGAACATGATAAGATTGCATTTTGTTTTTTAACTATTGGTGATATTCATCAAATAAACTTATGGAAGAAATTTTTAAAAGGAAATGAAGATAAATATAATATTTATATTCATCCAAAAGAAATTGAAAAAGTTAATAACGAATGGAAAAAGTATATTATAAAAGATAGGGTAGAGACAAAATGGGGTGATATTAGTTTAGTAAAAGCATCACTTAAATTATTTCAGGAAGCATATAAGAATGATGCTAATAAAATGTTTATTTTAGTATCTGATAGTTGTATTCCTATATATAATTTTAATCATATTTACAATAATTTAATCAATCATCAAATAACAAGATATTCAATTAGAAATAAAGATCAAGATAACATGTTAAAACCTCGATATAATAAGATATTAAATAATACAAATAATGAATTTTTAGAATATAGCAAATTTAAAAAACAATCACAATGGTGTATAATAAATAGAAATGATATACAAATTATGATTGAAAAAAATAATGATTATACTGATTTATATAAAAATGTATTTGCACCAGATGAACATTATTTTATAAATATTTCTGAAAAATTAAATTTAAAATATGATGATACTAAAACTGTAACATTTGATAATTGGAATGCGGCAGAATTAGATGTTAATTCTAAATATAATAAATTACCTAAAACATATTTGACTGTTTCAATGAATGATATTAAAAAAGCAAAAAATGAAGGTGCTTTATTTTTTAGAAAAGTTGTTCCAGAAACTAAAATAGATACAAACGACAACATTTTATTTACTGAATCGGTGTAGGCATTTTTGCAGGTTGGATAACAATTGTAGTTACCTTTACAACGTCTTTTGACTTACATTTCTTACCAAAATAAATACCAGTAAATGGAATCAATGTAATAAGGTCGATTGTGATTGTGCAAGGAAAACACAACCACACGCAATCATCACAATCTTTTCGATCCAACATAGGTCTATCACAACCATTACACAATGTATTAAATGTCTTATGAGTTAAGTTAAAAGGGTAAATATTGTCAGACTTGCAATTCATATTGTTAAACAATTTGAATGAGTTAATATTTAGATTAAAAAATTATTAAATTCAATTTTATATTGAAAATTATTATTTAAAAATACTATTTTTTATATGTAATAATCATGACAATGAAAATCCCACTGAAAATAACTGTATAAATCGTAAATAATACCATAATCGGAATAATTTTACGTTGATAAGTATTGAGTGTCATTTTTAGATAATGATTTTCAAGTTTATCATCAATTTCAATCAGCACTTCATCTTTCTTTTTGCTGTTAGTAAGTAGCGGTTGATCCATTGATGTGTAATAAAAAATAAAAGTATAAAAATCCAAATTCAATTTTTATTATTTTTCAATCAGTTTTTCTAATCGTTCAATCTTATTCATCATACGAGACATCATTTCGATAATTTTATTATATTTATCATCTTGTTCAGAATTCTGAAATTGATAATATTCTGCTTGTTCCAAACAATCTTCTGAATCAACCGCACACAATTTATCCCAGTTATCTGGAATCGAAGTTAGCAAAAATACTTTAGTATTACATCCAGAATAACTTGAAGGGATAATTTTAAATTTCATTAAATCAATATCAATAATGTAAATGTATTCAATAAATATGGTTAATGAAGGTTCATTCATAGATGTATGATAAGTATAATTGTCAGATTGTTCAAGACTTTCATGAATACTTTTAAACTGAGTTTTACCCCAAATTTCAGTATCACATAATTTAATTTTATCAATTAACTTCTTAATAGTTTCAATCCAATTCTTATCATTTTTAATTAGATTTTTAATATCATCAACAATCAATTTACCTAACCCATGAAAATATGAATCAAAATGATTGTAAAAGATGTAATACATACCTTTGTATTTAAAAACATAATAACCACGAGTACCCATTGTTAATCTTTATCCTTTGTTATTTTATTATTTATTATTATTTATTATTTATTATTTCAATTTTTTTACTCTTAATCATGGTCATACATATAATTATCACCATGGTCAATCATAGTTTCGGTATCATCATTATTTATATCACAATCATAATGAGGTTGTTCAATAATAATAGGTGAAAAATTGGATATCTGTGTAATATATTTTTCATTGATACCAAAAGATTGATTCGCCATTGAAAAAATTATAAAATATTTAAGCAAAGTGCACATAACTTTTTTTTTTACTTTCAAATGTAATATCAAAAATAAATCAATTTTTTAGTTCATCAATGTTGGTATTATTTTTTAACATTCTTTACCAGTTTCAATTGTAAACATGAAAAGATTATTTATTTCTTATGTGTCTTCTTCTTTTTATTTTGAGGCTTCATCTTCTTTTGTGTCTTTGTTTTATTTTTCTTTTTTAGTTTACCACCATTTTGTACATTATTAAGTGATTGTTGATTATTTTGTCTTTCATATGATGGTGAAATAATAGCATAAATATTATTATATAATACATTATTTCTAAATGTGTTATCTTTGGCATATAGTTCATCCATATATTGTCTTAAATCATGAATATTATCAATATATAAAAATTGTATTATTTTTTTGATTTTATATATTTCAGTTGTGTTTAAATTTACTATTTCAACTAACTTATTTTTAAGTATATAAAAAACCATCATAGAATAATCAATAAAATATTTACTACTATCATAATATTCATTATTATTATATATAAGATTTATAATATTAATTATATAATTTATTATAAAATCGATATCTAACGTGGATCTATTAATAGATTCTAAAGACAATAAAATATATTGTTCAAAGACATCACTAGGAGGAACTTTAGATAATATTTTGTCTAAAATAATATAAAATAATCTATGATTAGTTAAATTTTTTTCTATAAATGAATTTATTAAAATTATTTTATTATCTTTACTTAATAACGCAATAAAGATATCAATATTAAATAATAATAATAATCTTTCATTAATAGTAGACT
>JACCEB010879604.1_pt1 | contig 22455 bp, 14 predicted proteins | sample 7454761 | NCBI WGS metagenome assembly JACCEB01 (sample SAMN15323454, study PRJNA562643) | freshwater metagenome | isolation source: river surface water | place: USA:Blue River Watershed | collected 2017-08-18 | reverse complement strand
TCTGACCAAAATCACTTCTTCGAAGAGAATATATGAGACGTAAATCATGCGCATTGTTGAATTTGTTGGGGGACATATACGACCTCCTTTTTTCATCAACGTCAATCGAGTTGCCTTGGATTACATTGTATCCTTTGTATCGTCCACAATCATTGTCGCAGGTATTTATGGATGCACACATCTCTTGAATGAATTTTGCCGAACCCGGTTTTCCTTCTGGATTGGCATAATTGCGGCCATAATCAATGATTTTGCAGACATACTCAGTAGGAAATTTGATGACTCTTCCTGATTTTGTATGATAATGCATCTCAATATACTGCTTTGATCCATCATAGGGTTTATAGAGTAGAACATTCGATTGATGCAAATCATAATGAGTATAATTTGGGGCTAATGAGGTGAGCGCGAAATAAACTTGGTACATGAGTCCAAACATATCATACTCGATTTCATGGAATTTTACACGGTGGTAAAAGTATTCAGAAAAAGGATACAATTTATCAAAATATTGGGTGAGAATGCAGAAATTCTTATTATCCACGCAACTCTGTGGAATGGTCAAATCATTCGCCGGAATCAACATGTTTTTCAAATCGATGGAATATTCTTGGGTTTTTTGGTCTGCGAACTTTTTCGCATTCGACCATTCGGATTCGTTCTTGAATTTATAAATTCCGTATGTTTCCAGAAAGTTGGGTAACTTAGTAGCGATCTCATTAATATATTCTTTACCTACAAAGTATTCATAAAAAAGATTGTCTGCCGTTTGGGTCGCAGCGCATTTCATCACCGTATACCCGGTAAAATCCGATTCTGGACGTTTGAAAGGAAGTTTGATGACGAACCCATTGACACTTGGGGCACCAATTCTTTTCATTTTCGACGTATCAATCAACGATAAATCCTTGAATTGTCCGAAATATTCTTTCAAGTATTCATTGTATTTTCCAAGCGCGATACATTTTACTGGATCCTTGCAAACCATTCGAAGAATATTGGATAATCCTTTCTTCTTGCTTTCGATTTTCGGCTGCAGAGTTGTTCGAATCGACTTAATATCGATTTTATTTGTAGGAGGCGGCTCGGGATTATTATTGGTTGCCTTGTTCTTGTTCTTATCCGGAAAAAGAAGTCTTTTGACAAATCCAAAAGGATTATACGCACCACCATGTTTTTGTTTTCGAATTGTCTTTGTAGGACGACGATCGCGTCTTCTTTTTCTTGTCTTTGTCATTTCACAGCAAATAGGTAAAAATAAATAAATGAAAAATATAAAAAAAAAATTAGTTTGATAATAAAGAAAAGAAAAAAAATGAATAATTAAAATATATATATTATATTTTTTGATATTGGATTATAATAATACTTAGTAGAGAGACATATATATATATAAAATCAACTACTAAGTATTATACAGGGTTCCTTTTAAGAATGATATAATTTACATAAATTATGTAATTTTTGAATATACTTCATGGCTTGTTGTTGATTGGCGGAATTCATGTTTTTAACGAATTGTCGGAGATCATTTATTTTTTCTAAAATGAATGCGCCCTGTTTCAAGTTCTGCACATCGGTCGAATAATCCTTATCGAAGAAAAAGTTGACATCCCCGCAATCAATCTCCGCGCCATACTTTGAAGTAATAAATTTATACCACACTTCATTGATAACGGTCGGTGAGTTGGACTGGATGACCGACAGAGCATTGATCATGGTGGTGATATCAAAATCATCCGGGAAAATGCTTTGTACAAACTTCATGAAATCGGAGAATTGTTTATTGAATCCTAAATTCGCGGCATTTTTCTTTTCTTGAGACATTGTTTTTTTATGGTTGTTTTGATCTGTTGGGAATAAAATGTTTGTTTTAAAAAAAGATATGAGTTTTTTGTGGGGATTGGTTTTGATTTTGATTTATCGATTATATATTTATATTTATTGTTATATATGTTTTAAATATATTTTTTTGTTGTTTCAATATCGTCCGCCCATCGTCTGAGAAGAAAAGATGTTTTTCAATTCCGCATCACGTTGAGATGTATACGACTCCATACTCATCGTGCCTTCATTTCTTTTTTTATTATAGTTTTCCGCTGGAACTCCTGGCATACTATGTATCGTCGTTCCATTGCTGCCGCTGCTTCGATTGTTGTCGCCTCCACCTCCTGTAGTTAACGAAATTCCTGGGATCGAACCTTGACTAAAATTCTGGCCGCTGCCTGCGGTATCAAGAGGGGAGATATAGTGATGCATATCGCGCATTCCACCGTTCCCCTGTGCAGAGAAATCATTATCGAGAAACCCAAATGAATCGGACACCACTGCTCCTGATGCAAACTCAAAACAACCGGGTTCTTGTGAATTTTCAACAGATTGTCTGGTATTCGACATTTGTTGTGGATTACCACCATGTCCGGTCGTCATACCCGCACCGACGGTGGCGGCAGGTTGTTGAGGAATACATACATAGATATCATCTCCGAAGACAGTTTTATTCGAAGATAATTGGATAAGAGCAGGAACACTTTTGATTGTTGGTGGCAAGACGACTTGTTGACCATTATCAAGAGTGATGACGATTTGTCCGTCGGCATTTTTCACTCGATTGTCAATACATACATAATGGAAATAATCCTTTGTAGAGGTTCTGGTTAAATAGGCGAGTAATTTCTTAGAAGACTCACACATGTTGCTATAATAGATGAGTCCCATTTTGCTCACAATTGGAGGGGCTTGTTGTTGTTGGATGGCTTGTTGTTGTACGCTACGTAGCTGATTATATTGTTGTTGTTGTTGTGTCGTCGGACGTAATTGTTGTTGCATTTGTTGTTTTTGCTGAAAATATTGCTGCTGTTGCTGTTGGGAAGGAGGAGCTCGATAGGTGGGTTGTTGAAGTTGCGGTTGATGTTGTCTTTGTTGTGAACTCATTCCAACTGGAGTGATTTGATATTGTTGTGCATATGATCCTTCTTGACAACCGCCGCTTGCACAAAGCGATTGTGAATATTGATTTGCATAACTGTCATTTTGGGGATATCGAGACATGATATATGTATGTATATAAGTTTTTCTGGCCTCAGAAAAAAAAATGAGAGAGCAGTTAGAAGAAGAGAAGAGAAAGGGTTTAGTAAGATTGTAAAAAAAAATCGATTTTTATTTGTAATAATTTTATATTTGTCGGAATTAAAATAACGCACAAAAAAAATTGAAAATTCTATTCTACAAAGTTAATATCAGAGTTCAAACAAAAAAATTATAAATTCTATTATATACATTATATACATACATACATATTATATATAATTTCATTTCAACAAAAAAACAGTAAAACAAACAAAAATATATCTTGTCATAAGAATAATATCATGTCAGAAGAAGAAGAAGAACAAAACAATGAAATAATTAGACGAGCCAATACAATTCTTGTCGAAGATTTGGGAAAATTTGAAATCGATAAGAAAAATGTAGCATTAAATTCTTCCATGTCGCAGTCCTTTGTAGAATCAACCGCCCGTAGCCGCAGTGCGAATGGTATACTAAGTTTTAGCCTTAAAAACATTAATGTGAGTTTGGCAAATGCGCTACGTAGAACCATCATCGCCGATGTTCCAATCATCGTCATGGATACCCGAGTTTTTCAACCACATGAAACTGGTTCGAATTTAGCTTTGAAGGATGAATGCAAGATATTCAAAAACACCACCCGATTGAACAATGAAATCATCAAAGCCCGTCTGGGTTGTATTCCAGTGTATCCATGGAAAGAGATAATTGACGAGAAGGACAACATGGTCGATTGGAATGGTGCGCTTAGAAAATATAAGATGCGATTGAAAATGAAAAATGACAGCTCTGAAGAAGTTATGATGGTAACATCTCAACATTTCCATATCTATGATGTCGATACTGATAAACCGATCCAAGAAAACCATGACATTATTCGCGAAAAGATATTTCCGAAAAATCCAATCACTGGACAATATATCGATCTTGTAAGACTTCGTCCAAAACTCGCGGCTCATCTGGATGGCGAGGAGATCGACCTCGAATGCCGATTTAGAAAAGGGATTAGTCGAAATGACGGTATGTTCAATGCGGTGAGTCTTTGTGTCTATACCAATACGGTCGATGAAACAATGGCAAAGAAAAAGCGTGATGAGTATGAGGACCAGCTGAAAAAGAAATACGATGAGAAGGATGCGAAGGAAATCGAGTTTCAGTTGAAGAATTTCGACCTTTTAGATCGTCAGAGATGCTTTGTAGAGGATTCCTTTGATTTTCAAGTAGAGAGTGTATATGAAAATGATTCTGAATGTTTTTTCAATAATGCCTACATAGTTCGTGAGGCGGCTTTTCACTTAATGGGTCTATTCGATAGTATCACAGAAGAAATGGAGAATCGTGAATGGAAACAAATTTCGATCAAAAAGTCCGAATCGACAATTCCGCATTCCTTCGATATTGTGATTGAGAATGAAGATTATACGGTTGGAAAATGTATCGAATTTGTTTTCTACAGAGTATTCTTCAGCCAACTTAAAAGGTTAAGTTATTGTGGATACAAAAAATTTCATCCGCATGATACCCATAGTGTCATTCGTATTGCTTTTCACTTATCGACTGAATATAAATACGAGATATTTGATGATTCGGCACATATGAACACCATCATTCCGGCCATGATTGATTTCGCGGCAAAATACTCGTATCAGTTTTTCGAAAAGATTTGGAAAGCAAAGGGTGGTGGCGCAACTGAATCTATTTCTTCTTCGCTTAGTAGCAGTGTTCAATCATCCGAGGATAGTATTGGATATGCTTCATCTTCATCATAACCCTTGAAATATTGTAAACCCTGAACATGTGTATATTTTTTTTGATATGTACATGTATGGATGTATGTGTGTACACAGGTTGAATTTAATAAACCAATAAAAAAATATATATATTTCAATAGTAATCAAATATAATATATATATATATTTTTTTTAAAAAAAAATAAACCCAAACTTTTTGAAGAAAAAAAAATATTATATTTATTTTTCATTCTCTTTTTCTTCATTCAAATTAAATTTCAAATTGTCAAAATCGAAAAAAGTTTATTTTAAATGATGATGATGACGGAAGAGACGCAAACGCCAACGCCGACATTATTAGAATCATCTCCGAATCATACATTGTATTTAGGAGATATTATCCGAATCGATCTTGAAGAATCTCCTGATTATAAAGAAAAAAAGTTTGTTGTCCGAGAAATTCAAAACGACGCTATTCTTCTCTATGATATCGATGAGAAAAAACCTTTCCGATTAGAAAATGTGGAGGGCGGCAAATTTTTTTCCTGCGAAGGACTCGATATCAATAGCATCAAGGTTATTTTCCGTAATCGCCGAAGAATTGGGTTTGCCGAATTAAATGGATTCTTAGTAGGGAAATCGATTAAAATTATTTTCGACGACGATGCAAGAGAAGAAGGCTCTTCTATTATTCCTTCATTGATTGGTTCCATTATATCCAAAGAAGAAGATATGATTGGGATAAAGTTGACTGACGAAAATTTTGTTTTCTACATAGATTTTGCCTACCAAGGAATCCCCAGTGAATTGAAAATAAAAACCATCGAAATCATGAAATCCGGCATAATCAGTCGCGATAACAGAGTAGATAACTCTGAAGAAGTAGAAGACCCATTTAAAAGCAGCAGCAGCAGCAGTTCCGATAGCAATGAGGATAGTCCGAGTTCGTCGACTTCGTCGTTTTCGACGATGATCAGTTATGAAGAGAGTGATATTATCGAGATTGATGAAGCCGACTATGAAGAAATGGACATGGAAATGGAATTTGTTGTGACAAAAAAACAAGATTATCGTTCTCCATTACAAGTCCAAATAAAATCATTGTATGACAGTTATTTTTCATCATCTTCGAAGTTGTCTTCGGAGTCGTCATCATCTTGGACCGCGGTTGAAATTCAAAATATACTACAGAGATATTACGAATTGCATTCTATTTTTTCAAAATTCGATAAATCGAAAAATCAATACAGTCGAAGAAGTTTCAGAAAAAAAGATGAGAACCCCTTAGTAGATGATATCATGCGATTCCGACGCAAATTATCCTTTGTTCTTCCTGTGTGTGAGTTGGAGAAAAACTGGTATTATGAACAAACGAAAGAAACCTCATATCCTGAAGAAGATGGATTTATTAATGATATTGATTTTTTCGACGCTGCTAATAGGTTAAGGAATGACGACAATCATATCGACCGAACATCGAGGAATTTCCACTATTCCTATTTACTTCAAAATATCGATCAATTCGAAGACGGAGGATATATTTTCAAAGACATTGAATCGATATCGTCACCTTCCACAACCACATATAACAATAATAATAAGTTCGATATTGATTTCTTGATGGAATCAGGGAAAACACAATGGGACGAGAAAGAAGTGAACAAACATGATTATATGTCAATATACAAGTGCTGTGAATCCCGAACTCTCTTCAGTTATGGGCGATTTATTCGAGGCAACGAAGAAATGGTCTATAATCAAGATATGGGTGTAGGAGACCGTTCTGCCTCATTTGCAAAGAGAAGAACATCCTTGAACCGAGGCAATGAAGAAGAACAAAATCCAGAGAGATTCTACAAAGCGGATATGTCGGATGTCCCTCAAGGAAGCTCAGTAGATGAAACCTCTCGCACAACTTCCGAATATATTGAGAAAATCGGCGAATTTGTAAATCTGCCAAAATTTATTCGCAAATATCGTAAAAACCTTCGCGAAAATATTTCTCTCTATGCGAAACGTTTATTATTCTTGCCGGCTCCCTTTGTAGAATATAATAAGGTCAATAACGATCATACATTGGATTTGATCAAACGTGCCAATCATGCTGCTGCGAATTTCAACTCAATTCACTCATTTCTTCAAAGTAGATTGGTGGAGGATGTGGAAGATGAGAAGGAAATTGGGCGAATCGCTAATCATATAAAAAAGAAAATCCAACGTGCGACAACCACAACCAAATTAATGATTGAAGACAATGCAAAATATTCGATTCGAACGAAGGATGAATCGAAGGATCGATTGATTGAAGCCGAATTCTCAGAAGATGTGGTAAAACAGATTCTGCCATCATTCGACGAGATTATACAAAGCATTAAAGAGAAAAATCAGTATCCAACTCTTTTTAATTTGATCGATTACTTAGAAGAACTCAATACATATAGTTTTCATGAACGAAATCTTCGATTCGAAGAATTTGAGAAAATCAGAAAAACCATCAACGAGAATATTAAAAAGTTTCGCGAAATTAAAAATGCGGCATTCAAAAAATCCGGAGAAATTGCATTGCTTAATAAAAATAAATGTGCTGACAAAGAAAGCACCGATCAAGAAAATCAACAAAAATTCCGCCGCTATTTGGATGGAGATCTCTTACCAGAAGGTATGGAAATATTTAGTGGGCTCAATAAGTCAGAAGTATTAAAAAACGTGGTGAATGATTTATTTGCTGTGTATTCGACGAAAAAATATGATAGGATAAGAAGAAGAATAATCCAACAACAACAAGAAGAAGAAGCAATAGAGGAAAAAGATACATGGTGGGTAATGAAAAATGGGTTACATCAAGGCTATGTTCCATTATATTCGTTCATTACCAATCAAGACCAGCGACAAAATAATAAAAAGAAGGATCTCATTGATAAGGATGCACACAAAATCAATTATTCTCCTGAAGAATTATTAAATCATCTACTAAGCTATGATTCCATGAGCTATTTCTATAATTACTATTTATATAATAACATGGGATACTTCTATGCAGGAAAAAATCAAACCGAAATCATCGACCTAGTTATTAAGCGCTACAAAGATCAAATGCAGAAAGAGCAAATCAAGGATGAAAAAAATGATAATAATGGGCGATTGAAAAATCCCTGCAGAACCTATCGTCTCGCTAAACGATATGATTCATTATCCGAACTTGAAAAAGACAATAATCCGACTCATCATAAAGAAATCAAATTTGATCGTGAATTTGACGATACACCCATTGAAATCGGAGAATATGTCGAAACCCAGCTGGACAATAGTGGTACCGCGAATGATCGCATCGACCGAAAGAAGAAAGAAATCGAGAAACTCTTAGTAGGAATTCGTGCAGGACAAGACTTTTATATCGATTCCCCGCCCTCTTCTGCTACCGCTACAGCCACTGCTACCGCTACAGCCACTGCTACCGCTGTCGCCGTCGCCAATAAACGTGGAGAGCTTAGTACAGAGAAATCATGTAGTTTCACTCGAAGCACCGTGCCCGATAAAATCCAAAAACATATTCAACAAACATCCGGCAAACAACTCTATGATTATGGTTTGATCGATATTCAAGATATGCCTGGACTTATTCAAAGAATCGTCGACGGAGGTCGTCGTGTGAAACCAGGAGATCTCGCGGTGTTACATCAACCAATTGAATATGGAGGAAATGAGGGGGTCTCCGAAAACCAATTTTATCGAAGAACTGAACGTCATGAATGGGTAAAAGACGACGATCTGAATTCACGCGAAGATTTACGATATGCACTGATCAATCCACAAATCGAAGGACTGATTAACAATGTGGCTTCAAAATCGGCGATCGATGCAATCTCGGAGGTGAATCAAAAATGTCAGTCACCCCATACCGCCCTTGCCAACTTAGAAATGATGACTACAAAGTTTGAAATGGAGAATGAAATGAATCGTTTAATCAAAACAAATATGACCAATTATTCCAATAAAATCGGTGCAATGTACAAATCTTCACAGAAACAACTCGAAGAAAAACTTAAATTAGCATATCGCCATAAATATTCAGCGGATTATCAAAAATATGTACTTGGTAGAGATTACAGGCTTTCTTTATCCGAAGAAGATCGTAATAACCTGACAAAACCTCGTTCTAAGTATCAAGATGATATCGACGCAATCTTCGGAATCATGGCAACCAATGAAGACCGATTTTATCGGGATTTAAGTGCTTATTTCGGTAATGCGAAGAGTTCTGAAATATCATATGGTGTTGTCGAAGAAGGGTTTGTTATTTCTTCCGATACTTCGTCGAGACTGTGTCCTAATTTTTTGATCAAGTTTGCCGATAAATATGTCGAATGTGGGGGTAATACGGAGGAGTTTAAAAGCTTTGTCAACGAATATATCTCAGAAAATGCCGAAAAAATAGACGGGTTTTATTTGGATCGTGAGACCGGGTATCGAATTTCCGCGATTGAAGCATTCAACGAAGATCTTCCTTTAGGAGGCGGTGAAGACAATGACGACGGAGATAACGACAGTGAAGGAGAAGACGGAGAAAAAGAGGTTGTGATCGGATCTGGTGGACCCGATGGCGAAGGAATGGATGATAATAGGAATCAAGTGGATCCTTCCATTCTTCTTCAAGAAGAACGAGAAAGAGAAGCAGCATACAACGACTTAGAAGAGGAAGAGGAAGAGGAAGAGAAAGATGATCATGGAAACGGAACCGGGGTAATAACAAAAAAACGTGGAACAAATCAAGATGATATAATTCTCAATTCAAAATTATTTTCGGTTGGTCAAGTATTAAGTATTGATGAGAATAATGAGGCGATTCGTATAATTGATGAAGATTTGAAGAATATTTTGAAAAATATCGGACCTGGCATAATGACACATCGTTTATGGAAATCCCATTACCGACCTTTGATAATTGGAAAGGTCAAAAAATACAATGATTTGATTGATCGAATGGTCCTCGAATATATTACAAAAAAGAACAGCGAATTGAAAGAAACACTCGCAAACACGACCGATAAAGAAAAAGCTATCGATAAGAAAAATCAAATTATCAAAAAGATATCGTTCTTCACTTTTGAAGAAGAAATCAGAAAACGATTCAACTTGGTATGCATCCTATGGATTTTCTTTCAAACCACAACCTTAACCGATCGTGTTCAATTAAATTCTTTTAGTAATAAATGCGCGGTTCCCAATAATATCTACCAAGGATATCCGCTCGAAGAAGAAAGCGATCAGACCTCATTATTAGTTGGATTACGTTATTTAATATGCGCGTCCAATGAAACAACCTTTCGTTATCCTTTGACGAAATATCATCCGGCGTCCGACACGATTGATCAATACCTCATATATGAAAACAGCATCATCAAGAAAGATAAGAAATTAACACTGGAAACATTGTTTGAAGCGTTTTGCAAAAAATTTTTCCATAAGGACACATTCGAAAAAAATATAATCCAATATTGTAAAGATTTTATTGAAAAACGAATCAATCAAAGAACAAGTTCCGCTGCCGATCCAGAATTAATACAAATGCTCGAATACAAACGTCGCGATATCATATCACGTAAACGAAAAGCCATCGAGATCATCAGTGGTGATAAAAAACATCAATTATGGACGACCTTTTTACCACCCCTATTGTTTCTTAGTCAAGGACATACGGAATCACCATCCGATCACCGAATATCCAATTCCCCTCGCGCTGACATGATCACAGAGTCTACAGAAAAGGCAAAATTACACTTTGTAGGAAAAATTCAAAAAACCGCCGCAGAAATTATTCGCGCAATCAACTCAGTAGTCAAATCCGAGTTTGAAAAAGAGAAGAATGCCAAAGAGGACGCCCCGACCATGTTGTTCGCCAAAAGCGACCGTGGAAAATATTTCTTGGAAAATGGTTGTTGCAACGGAGATGATATAACAAAATCACACACCTCTACGAAGTATAAGACCATCGATTATTTCAATCTTGCCTCGACCGATTTCAAGATTCTCGACACCGATCACAATAAAATTCGCAAATGGACAAACGAATTCAATCAACTAATTCTTGGCAATCAAGGATCCATTCATCTTATATTTTCAAAGTCTAATCGCAACCAAACAATTGCATCATTCTCAACCTCAACCTCCATGTCGTCTCTCGACAATGTATACAAGACCATCTTCACTTATTACTTATTCAACTCAAACAATGCGAATGATCAAGATATACAAAGCGAATTTAATGAAGGGTTGGGCGTTACAATCAAAAAACCGGAAAATTATAAAAAATCGGATACTATGAAGAGAAAAATCGAATTGTTTGAGGAATCCAATAAAGAGAATGGAATTCAAGAAAAAATCAAATCACCCGAGTTTTTCAGAGACTTGAAAAGGCAAATCGCTAAACGAAATATGGTCACTTATGAAAAAGATGATCTCTTCAACCGCGAATTCTCGAAAAACAACACCGCCAGTCTCTACAAAGATTTTATCGCAAAGACGAAAGAGAAGACTCCTTTCACTACAGTGGATCTCAGACTCATAGACGACAAACTACTTACCGGAGATGAGATGGTTCGATTTTTTGCTCATGTGGATTCTTTGCTTGCCAATAAAAAAACGGGAGAATACTTGGAACAAGAAATGAATGGTTTCGTTGGTAAGCTTAGTAGCGATATTGATAAGATGACTCGCAATATAAGAACTTTCATGGGCATGGGTACAAACTTGTCGGTTGATGTTTCGCCAAACATCTTCGGAGAAGACATGAACGGAAATTACATTCGCGAATTCCAACGCTTAAGAAGAAATGGATATACCCCAGAAGCCGAAGAAAATGGCATGGTTCGATTTATTCAATATATGAAAGAACGAATTCGAGTTGCCGGATATCTGGTTCCTTTGAAAGCGATCAACCGACAATACAACAATACCAGTACAATTACGCATATTCGTAAGGTGCCAAAACACTGGTATTTCACCTATCATGTATTGGAAGATAGGATTCAATCCATTTCCAATCGCGATTTATTAATCGAAAAAGAGGACCGAGTCTTTTTTGCAGCGCAATTAATCCAACCTGAAAATAGACAACAAGAGAAATACTTTGAAGACGTATTCGTGGATTGTAAAGAAATCATCGAATTTATTGACAATTTACCAAATTATTATATCGCAAAACAACTTGCCACCGACTCTCCATCGTTCTTTTCCACCGATCGTCGCGATCTCATTCAACTGTTATTCCGATATTGCTATTTATATACCCTACATAGCTATGTAGCAAATTTTAGGGATCAACTCAATGTCAACTTGTTCAAAGGACAAATTCAATCGTATGTTATAAATCATTTGATTGAAAAGGAGAAGACCAATCATTCACTCGCATCATTCGATCGATCGAAAATAACCAGGTTGGTCAATAAAGTTAAAGACGATGAACGTCAAGAGATTCGCAAGAGACGTACCCAATCCAATGCAACCGGAAAAGAACTTGCTCTCCAAAAGGTATTGGGAAGTATATTCACTTTTGATAATAATGTCAATCAACATTTCAATAACGATGCGTATAGGGCAACGACAAATGTGAATAATAATACGACGACGACGATGAACATCGATGGTTTGGAAGTGGAAGTGGATGTCGATATGGATATGAATGAAAACGAATAAAAAATCTCCATCTAATTATAAAAAAAAATCATATTTTTTTCCCTTTCTTAAAAATTTCAATAAAAAAAATCGCAAAAAAATACAGAACTAACTATGATGAATTTCCGACGATTTGCTAAGAACAATATTTTATCGGTTTCCATTGTCATCTTTCTCTCCATTTTCTTCTTAGTAGAGCGTTTGAAGCCTGGATTTCTCTATACCAAAGATGGTAGCATTCGTCCATTCGGACTTGGATATCGTAACAAAACCGTAGTGCCCTATTGGTTTTTCGTCATCCTGGTCGCAATATTATCCTACGTAGCGGTATTGTATTTCTCCTCATATAATCGCATTCTAATATCATAAATTGGATCCTTTTTTTCTCGATGAATACACATTATATATATATTATAATATAACCAAACCAACATAAAATAATATATATATATATATATATATATACACAATCATTTTTATTCGTTTCGTCGTTTTGAACAAGAACAAATAAATAAATAAATGGAAATCGCACTCATTATGGCAGTCGATGAAGCCGGAGGAATTGGCTACAAGGGAACACTCCCGAAATGGAATATGAAAGATGATTTGGATTTTTTCAAACGCGTGACTATGAATAACACGGTCATTATGGGTTCCACAACGTATACATCTTTGCCAAAATCGAGGCGTCCATTGGAAGGAAGGTTTAATATCGTTCTTTCTCGAAATCCGAGAGATTTTCTCCTCCGTTCGACCAACGAGAGCACGACATTGGAAGAAATCGCGAATAAAAATTTGAGAATCACCTCGGAAACCAATCTGAAAAAGCTTTGTAGTATGATTCCTGATTGTTTTATGATGCCCGAAAATAATAAAATTTTCGTGATCGGTGGAAGTCAAATATTCGATTTATTCTCCGATGATTGTAATGCGATGTATGTGTCATATATAAAAGGGACTTATGAATCGGACATTCGATTGGACGTGAATCGATATGTTTCGCGGTTTACTCATTCGTCGGTCTTAGTAGAGGATTCCAAGTTGAAAATCGTCAAATACTGGAAGAATGCTTGAAGACAAGGGGGTTCTTTTTTTCCGCAGCATACATATTAAATATATTCTTAGTATAAAAATATATTCAATATAACAAAATATTTTTTCTTTCTTTCCTTCTTTCCTTCCTTCTTTCAACATTTATTTTTCCAACCTCTTTTTTTTTACATAAATAAATAAAATGTCCGAAGCTGCTTTTTCACCAGAAACGGAAGAGGAGTTGCGTGCCGCCATCCAACAATATAGTGATATGGACGACGAGGATGAAAAACCAGAATATTGGTTACATTGGTCTTACGGGAGATTCTCCGAATGGGATGTGTCACGTATCACAAACATGAGTCGATTGTTTTCCGGAATATCAGAATTCAACGAACCTCTGAATTCCTGGAATGTGAGTCAGGTGACCAATATGGAAGGTATGTTTGACTATTGTACCTCTTTCAATCAACCGCTTAGTAGTTGGAACGTCGAGAATGTTACCAATATGAAGGAGATGTTTGCGGAATGTCAAAGTTTCAATCAATCCATCAATTCATGGAATGTCGGAAAGGTCGAAAACATGGACAGCATGTTCGCCAACTGCATTCTCTTCAATCAATCTCTCGAATCATGGCAAACGGAGAATGTCTCCACTATGAATTATATGTTCATCGACTGCCGCTCTTTTAATCAACCACTTAGTAGTTGGAATGTCGAGAAAGTCGTCGGGATGAAAATGATGTTCGCCGGATGCACCACGTTCAATCAACCGCTCAATGCATGGGGGATCGATGGAGATGTCACCAATACGGAGCAAATGTTCGATGGATGTTCGAGTTTCAATCAACCTTTGAATTCGTGGGTTTATAGTACAATTTCATCTATGAATGCCACCACATATAATTCTGCGATCAGCGAAGAAAACCGTCCAACCCTCCGCACAAATCGGCAACCATTATTAATGCCACTCAATGTGGAAGGCGTCGATGCCGTCGTTCGTGAATCGGCCGCCGCCGCCGAAGAATTGCTGCCACCACTTCCTCCATTGGAAGCCCGGGGCCAACCTGTACGACTTGATGTATCCTCGTATAATCTTAGTACAAAGGATATCGAAGGACAAGACCCGATTGGATTTGAAACGAAGACGGTTGGCGAATGGGTTCGAGAATCGGAGGAGGAAGAAGAGGGACATTTTGCGATTTTAAATCCGAATGGAACGGGTGCGGTCTTGTTGGATCGATCATATTTAACTCCGGAGGCCCTATTGAATTATGAAAATATCGTGTATCAATGCTACCAAGCATCCGGTTCGGTTGACGAACAAAATGTGAATCGCGCGACCGATTTTTTCAAATTAAGATCGATTGGATTATCTGGAGTGGTAAATGTCCAGGATGTTTTCAATATGCTCTACGAAGTTGACTCTCATAAAACACGTCTCTTCAAAGTAGTATCAACCGGAGAGAATTTGCTTAGTACAGTGAGTTATAATATCATGCACAATCGTACCCGTTGGATGTCCGCAGCGCATTGTCAAGAAGGACAAGAACAAACTGTGTTTACGATTCAAAGAGTCGCGGTCGATGGATCGTCTTCTGCAATAGGAGGACAAAGAAGAAGTAGAAGAAGACATAAGAGTGGGACCGTCCATAAACAAAAGAAACAACACAACCCCACACACACAAAAATCTCTACTAAGCGCGTTCTCAGAAAAACGCGTCGAAGACGATCAAGAGTAGGTGTTGGAAAAAAAGAAAAGAAGCAATAAGAAAAAATACAAAAAATACATTTTTCTTGAATTTTTTTTCTTGAATGATTATTACAAAATCTTTCAAAAAACAAAAACATACATACACACATACAAACCCAAAACCAACATCTATTTTTTTCTGAAAAAAATAAATAAACAACACACACACACCAAAAACATGCTTCAACAACTCTGGAATCTTTTATTCGCACCATTTCATAATGAAAAATTATGTCTTTGGTTCTTAGCATTCACCGTTATAGGCTTTTTAGGATTAGTCATGGCTCTCTACAAAACTGGGGTTGATATTCTTAAAGGAAGAGATATTAAATTCATTGCACTTTTCATGGCGTTCGTTCTATATTTCCAATCTCGTTTAATCTATTCCATGTGTGCCGCTTCTATTAAGTAAAAAATTGATTCTTTTGTTGTGATTACTTAGTAGATCATTTCGATATAGGTTAAAAAAAACTCAACCATGAATAATAATATCATGATTATGGAATTCCATGAAAGAGTGGATCATCTCTCATTGGGTGAACCGGATCTTCGTTATAAACGACTTAGTACCTATATGACGGTGAATAATTATTTAGCACAGAACAATATTGATTTTGATGAAATCCAAGAGGTAGAGGCAGATCTCGAGGAAGACAAAAAAACAAATTATTATGACATTGTAAATATAAAACTTTGCAATCGCATAATAAGAGAAATTTATTACTTCGAACATGAATCGGGGTATGACGATGATACACTCCAAGCTAAGTTCGCATGTTATATCAGTTTATTAAGAGAGGTGATGTGTATCATCCATAAACATATTTATCCGAAGATCATGCGTCATTCTACTAAGTGTGCGGTTACAAGTGTTGTCCATATCGCCGAAGAGGATAAGCTTAGTAGTCTACTCTATGATTGGATGATGATGGAATTGAAGGTGATGGATTATTTGTTTTATCTGATTGAGACAAACTTCGAAACTGGGTATTTCAATATAACAAAGGATATCTACAATACTCGAACAACCTTTATAGAGGTAAATTCATGTGGGAACTCTGATTTCATCAGTCGAGACGATGCCAAACAATTTTTATTGGAATTGGACTCGATGGAACAATATTTCGTGCCGGCGACCTCACACATGGTTGAGTGCGAATCTCGACAACAACAAACGAAAAAAACATTTCAATCTATTTGCGAAATTCGTAAACACATTCATGATCTCTTTGATCCAATAAATCCCTACATAGATTCCGATTCTGATTCTGAAGAAGAAGCATCCGATTAAAAAATAAATCATGAAAAAAAATTTTTTTTTTAATGAAAGTTGTACGGCTGAACAAAATTCGTTATCGTCGTCTTCCTTTTGTCATGTCATATATATGTGTTTGTATTTGTGGTTGTTATAGGAAAATGGTGTTCAAAGTATCCATCAAATAAATCCATATCGAAATCAAGTTCAAGTTCATCAAGATGATCATCATCACGCGATCGTTTTTTCGTTTCCTTGACCGCACGGTTATCGCCGCCTTTCATAGGATATCCATCAAGTCCAAGAGAGAATTTCTTTTTGAGTCGACGAATATAATCGCGAATGAGTTCATTCTTTCGTTTTCCTTCTGTTTTAAAATATAACATATCGACCACCCGATTGTATATTTGTTCCATCATTCGCATTTCACAGGTCGCACCACCTCCTTTTACGAACTCTTTTTCCGGACCAAATACTAATAAGGCTGCGGCGGTGATGAACTCGGATTGTTTTGGTTTATCCTGATTGAAGAGTGCGATCACGATCATTGTATTGACGATGGGTACTAAGTATTGTAATATGAATCGAATGTGATGTTCTTTGTAGGTAATATATTCGGGGAAACGAATTTGCGATGAAATCGACTCGCGAATATAATATTTCTTTTTATAAATTGGTGTTTTGGGATTATAAACTGCCTTGTTGTTCTTGAAGACAATATCAAATGAAGGGATCGGACTTGTCGTTAATCTTTCATAGTGGTCTTCTTCTGCCTTACAACATCTGAGTAAATAATCTCCCGAATAAACATTGAGGAATTTGAACATAATTCTTTGATTGAAAAGAGAATAGGGTTTATTCTTTGCGATTGCCTCGTTGGCAACTGGTTGCCCCCTCGCAGCGGCGTTGGTGATAGTCATTTCGGATATTTGGGAATGAAGACATGAATGGTATATGTGAATAATATCAAATCGTTGTTGAAGAGATAATCGGGTGATATCGAATTCGGGAAAATATTTGAGAGCATCTTCTATTTTTTCGTCACGAATAAAACAAATGTTGCCGTCGCCGTTGTCGTTACCACTTTGGGTGGCTTCCAACAATATCGCCATTTTACTTAGTAGAAAGATTGCGATAAAGGGTTTATGTATAACACGCAATTCACGATTGATTGCATGAAAATGGTCAAACTCCCCGCTCATATCACCGCGGTTAAAAATCTCTCGAAAAATACATGTTAAGGATTTTATCAACGGCGAAGATCGTGTGAGGTAGGCGATTGAATAATCGACAAAATCGGCGAATCGATTACACTCTTCGAGACTGGTCGCATGTGTTTTGGCGTACTGAGTGAAGAAGGCGTGCAAGATATATATTTTGCGAGTTAAGCTTAGTAGAGATATATTATTCGGCTGGTCACGGCGGCTGCGGCGCAGTTCAATCAAGTTATCTACTAAGCTTAACATACATGAAATAGCGTGTTCATGTTCACGATAAACAATGTATTGAGTCATTTCTACAAATTCACTTCGAGATTTTAATTCTTCGAGACGCAAATCCGACACTTCGATCATAAATAATTCGAATTTCATTTTATTTTTCTCGTTAAAAAAGTTCACAATTTATAAATTTTTCTTTATATTTCTTTTTTTTCTTTGTTATGATGGATCTGAAAAAACGAGGTTTGAATCGTTTTCAATTTTTTGTTTTGGTTTTCGTTTTCGTTTTATTGAACGGGAATTTTTTTGATTTTGGAAGGATCGTTAGGACATTTGATTTTGGTTTCTTGGTATTGAAAACAGGTACCGGAATTATCTTTGTAGAGGATTTTGTGTTTGTTTTCTGGGTTTGGAAAGACGGTGATTTTCTTGGTCCCATTTCCGTCTCCTTCGTCCATAGTATAGACGAAAAACATACCAATGGCGAGCGATACTAAGAAGACTGGAATATGGATATATTTGGCGATTTCCATCTTATTTTTTTCAGAATTTTGTAAATGAGCTTTGAAAGAAGAGGTTTAATGATGATGATAATGTATATATATTTTATTTATATGTTGATTCAAGAAAAAAAGAAAACAAATAGGTTGGTTATTCAATTATGTCTTCTTCTTCTGCTTGGTCATCGTCGAAATCAGTAATAGACATATCGTCGTCGTCTTCGCTTTCTCCTTCTTCCTCCGTACTCGAAATGTGTATTTCTTCACGACTCTGCGTTTGTTGTTGAAAGGTGGATCTTTTTCTGTTTTCAACTTCAAAAGAAATTTGATTTTTGAGAATACTGGTATTTGATCTGAGATGGGGCGCCACATATGTCTTCAAATGTTCATGATCGTAATCGGCGACGATTTTTAATTCGGAAGTTTGATTGATACCTAAGAAGGCATGATACTTAGTAGGGTCCTCCATTGATGATTGGACGTATGTTTTTATCATGATTAAATTGTCAGTGTAGGCTTCAATATTGTCGGGTTTACAAATATTTGTTCTGCCCTTATCCGCCATATGACGAAAACGAGCTCGAAATGAAGCGATATTCATTTTTTGAGGCTTCAAATCTTCATATTGGAATGTCAATATCGGATGTTCGATTGGATAACGTTTTGTTCGCTGGATTTCAATCTCTTTGTATTTCTTAAAAGCCTCTTCTAAGTGGGATTCTTCGGACTTTTGATATTCATCGAGTTCTTTTTTATCGGAATTATCTCGGATATATTCAAAATGAGTTTTTAATATTTGTTTCAAATCGGATTTGTCGTCGATAATCCCTCTATTCAATCCATCGATTTTTTGTTTGATCAATTCGTCGTCCTTGTCGTCATCATCTTTCCTCTGCTGCTGATGCTCAAATCCGATGATTTCTTTTACATGTTTCGTATGTATTTTCTTTTTAAGATCATAAAAGAAATTGAGTTTTTGATGAATTTTTCGCAGGTTATCGACATCTTCATCAAGGTGCTTCAAAGTTTTAACATCGGATTCATATCGAAATAAATTCATCATCGACCATTTCGTCATATTTTCTTCGATGTTTTTTTTCTCCTTGATCAAATCTTCGATTTCCTCGTCGAGATCGAATGAACCGAGGATGGGGATATTGAATTTCAGGGTACATGACGGATTTTTAACTGGACACCCATCACATACATATGCATATGATGATGATCCCGTTTTTTTTATTTGAAATAATAATGGATTTTTTGGACCTTCTTTATCTTTATTACAATTCGGACAAACATTATTGAACTTTATTTTACTTGGTGGTCTGGTTAAATAAGAATGTTTCAAGAGTTTGAATGCATCGACAGCTTCGAAATATTTTTTCAATTGGTCATCATCGATTGAATTGTACACTTTTATGAAATTTTCCTTTTCTTTCTTAGAAGAGATCATGGTATTTTTCTTTCGAGTTTCTTCGGTTGGATGCTCGGTAGATGATACATTGTAAAGCATGTATTCCGGACGCTGCGTGGATTGTTGGACGTTGTTGTTCATATTGATGTTTCCAAAATCAAAATTTTCATACTGTGGTTGATTATCGTATGGTGGTGTTGTCGGGGCATATGGTGGTGTTGTCGGGGCATATTGTGGTGTTGTCGGGGTATATTGTGGTGTTGTCGGGGTATATTGTGGTGATCCAGCAGGGGATTTTCCGTTGACACCTCCATGTTGTAATAGCTTAGTAGTATTCATAATGGAATTATATGAACGATGATCATTCAATGTCGAAAAGTCACGACTGCTGACATCGGCAATTTGTGGATTTATTTTAATCATTATATCGAAATGGGATGCGAAAATAACGAAATGATATTTTTTTTTATAGAAAGATTTTGTAATATATATTTTTTATTATTATTTATATATTATATAATAAAAAATGATGGGTTGAAGATGCGCGATTATCGCGACGGAATCATCAACTCGGTTTCATTCCATGTCGGTAAATTGGTGATTCGTTGTTGACTGATGGAAATATCTCTCTGTCGTTGTTCAGTCTTCGCTTGTTGATATTTCTGAATCATCGACATCAAATACAATTCTTTTTCACGACGTTTTTGTTCGACCTCCTCTTCTGGAATTCTGCCTTTGTATTTATAATATAATACACCCCATACAATTCCTACAAAGATGATCAGACAACCAATATTCATATAAATATTGAAATATTTTTCTTTGATCTGATGACATTTCTTCAAAGTGCCTACTAAGAAGGATTTAATTCCCGGTTCGACCAAATGAGATGACGAGGCAGTGGTTCCAATTGCTGCAGCTGTCGATCCTATTCCACCACTACCTGGTATAGATGCCGGAACAAACATAGTTAAATAATTGCTGCTGTCGACCATTTTCTTAAAAAGAAAGAAGAAGAATAGGAAAAATTATGTCTATATTTATTAACAAAAATCCAATTTATTTTATCAAATAAAAAAATAAATACAAAATTTTGTTTGTTTTTTTTGTTGTTTTTTTTTAAATTTTTTTAAATTGTTCTAACTTATATATAAAATATCATGAATCAAAAAAATGAACCGACGATCGACGACGACCCGAACGGAGAAGAAGAACCGATCGATCAAGAATTTCAAAAAATGTATGTCGAATCCGAAGAACCAAAATCCGACTCCGAATCCGAAGAACCAAAAAACCCGAAATCAAAAATCTTTGAACAAATCGGCCAACAATCCTATTTTAAAATTATCTTCTTAGCAATCACCAATATTATTTTATTGACGATATTCGTATACATCGCCCAATGGATTTTCTTCGAAGGAACGGTCATCTGGATCGAAATGATTTATTTCATCATACTCGCAGCAATCTTTTGGTTTTATCAATCGATGTTATCTATAAAGCGAAATGGAGATGTAGATGGGTCTTCGAATACATTTGTGACATGGATCACATTAGTTCCCTTCGTAGTATGCTTTGTAGGGTTATTTATTTTGAATTCACAATTCCCTTATTGGAAAATTGGGCTTGCACTCTGGATACGCTTTGTAGGAAATCTGTTGGGTAATTCCGACACATATCTCATGTCTCGAGTATTCAAACAATCGCCTGTATTCGATCCGCAAGAATTGGTCGATGCAGCACTCGGTACAATCGATCCTAAAACATCTATTTCGGCGGTGTCGGCGACACAGCCCATCGATATTCACTTGGATATGGATGGGCTGCACCGGATTGGTTATGTTCCATGTTCGATGTTCGACGAATGGATTGAGAATGAAAAAATGAAGGGAAATGTCTATACCCAACATGAAGTCTACAAAGTATTAGGCGAGGAATATAGTGTGAAAGAAGCGATCCACGATTTACATCGAAACATATGCTTAGTAGATTTATTGTCTTGGATGAGCGGCGTGGGCAGTTTGGCGGTCGTTCTCTTCTTAGCTATTTTCGTGGGTGCAAATCAACCATTTCTTCGTCGATTGTTTGATCGTGTTCGCGATCGATACACGTCGGAGAAGAAGGCGACGACCTCGACCGCGTCCGCGACAGGAAAAGGCTTAGTAGAGAAATTCAAAAAAGAGGTTGAACAATCTGCGGAAGAATCTCGATTATATTCTGCTTTGAAGACTTTATAACAACACCAAATATGTGAACCCCAAAAAATCGAAAAAAAATGGAGGATGGTTGGAACAATGTATAGAAGGAAGAAGGAGGTGGCACGTTTTCATATGGATGTTTTTTGTGTTTTTTTTTATTTACATGTTTATGAAACCCACCCGTTTTATTTTTACATGCTCGTCGATTTTTTTTCTTTAAATAATAGAATCACATTTTTATTTTTTTCACATTTTTCCAATTTTTCATTTTTCAAAAAACAAAAAGATTATTATGTTTAATCTGAAAAACTTGGTATCGAGTGAGGTCGGTCGAATCCTGATCTCAATCGTTCTTGGATTAGGTCTCGCCACACTCTTTCGAAAAGCATGTAAT
>JACCEB010627727.1_pt1 | contig 22455 bp, 24 predicted proteins | sample 7454761 | NCBI WGS metagenome assembly JACCEB01 (sample SAMN15323454, study PRJNA562643) | freshwater metagenome | isolation source: river surface water | place: USA:Blue River Watershed | collected 2017-08-18 | reverse complement strand
TGATCAAGCAGCAGGGCGGCATCGATATTAAATTCACCGACAGCGATCCATGTGAATAGCTTCTGGGTAACAGCGCGCTCCTCAGTTGAACGAGAGAGCATCTCTGCCAATTGATACAGGCCATCTCCGAATGAGCTCGCTGCCATTGCAGTTGCAAAGAGGTGGCCCCACTTATCTGTGCGGCGTCCACCGAGCAGAAGTGTCGCTGCGCCAAAGAGTGGAAGCGCAATCAGATAAACAAGTGTGGATGAGGTATTCATATTTATCGCTTCAACAAACTAGCATCGTCGACAGATGCTGATCGGCGTGAGCGATAAATCGCCACGATAATGGCTAGACCAACTACAACTTCACAAGCGGCAACAACCATGGTGAAGAAGGCGGTGACCTGTCCATCCAAAGTGCCGTTGATACGTGAGAAAGTTACAAATGCAAGGTTTGCAGCATTGAGCATGAGCTCAACACACATGAAGACGACAATCGCATTGCGGCGAACAACAACACCGATCGCACCGATGGTGAAGAGAAGCGCTGAGAGGTAGAGGTAGTTATTTGGATTCATTACTTCTCCTCCACGACAGTGGTATCAACAACATCTAATTGGAACTGGCTCGACTCGAGCATGTCGCCACGAGCCTTGAGAGTTGCAGAGATAGATGTTGGCGCTGGTGTTCCATCTGGAAGTAGCGCTGGAACATCGACTGCATTGTGGCGAGCAAAGACGCCAGGACCTGGAAGTCCAGCGGCGCTTGCAAGTGAACCGGTACGGAAGCGTGCGATTGCGCTCTCGCGCTGCGTTGGGCGAGCAACTGTGCGCTCGTGGTGAGCTAGCACCATTGCGCCGAGCGCAGCAGTAATCAAGAGGGCAGAGACAACTTCAAATGGCCAGACATAATCAGAGAAGAGCAACTTCGCCAACCCCTGAACATTGCCCTCAGCATTAGCTGCCTCAAGTCCGACAGGTGCGCGACCGAGAGTTGCGCGACCAATGAGAGCAACCATCAAGCCACCGAAACCGATAGCTGCGGTGATTGCAATTGGGCGAAGACCCTTGATTGTCTCGGTGAGTGAATCAGATGAATCAACGCCGACGAGCATCAAGATAAAGAGGAAGAGCATCATTACAGCGCCGGTGTAGACAACAATCTGAACGATTCCGAGGAATAACGCCTCTTGTGCGATGTAGAAGATGGCAAGTGTGATCATGACCCAAGCAAGCAAGAGAGCTGAGTGAACAGCCTTCTTTACCAGCAACATTCCAAGGGCTGAGAGAACAGCTAATGGAGCGAGGATCCAGAACATCACTGCCTCTGGAGTCTGGATAACCATTACTTAGCCTCCCCCGCTGTTGTGCCATCGAAAATTGGACCCTGTGAAGGATCTGCTGAAGTAACTTCACCGCGGTAATAGTTGTTCTCATCCATATCTGGATACATTGGGTGTGGTGGCATCACCATTCCTGCGCGAAGTGGGGCGAGAAGATCTTGCTTCTCAAAAATCAACTTCTCGCGAGAATCATCTGCAAGTTCATATTCGTTTGTCATGGTCAATGCGCGAGTTGGGCATGCTTCAACACAGAGACCGCAGAAGATGCAGCGAAGATAGTTAATTTGGTAGACCGCACCGTGGCGCTCCCCAGGAGAAACCTGATTGCCTGGGGTGTTATCTCCACCTTCAACATAGATTGCATCTGCAGGACATGCCCATGCACAGAGCTCGCAACCGATGCACTTCTCGAGTCCATCTGGGTGGCGGTTAAGCTGATGGCGACCATGGAAACGCTCTTCTGTAGGAGCTTTCACATCTGGATATTGAACGCTGAGGTTCTTCTTAAACATTGTTTTGAAGGTGACCCAGAAACCGAGTGACTGCTTTCCAAGAGATGCTGGTCCCGGCTGTTCAACCTCTACATATGAGACATCATTGATGTCTTTGGCAGCGCCAGACTTCTTTGGTTCTAATGAATTACTCATTGGTGCCTCCTGAAGTATGTGCCTGGCTTGCATGCGTTTGGGTTGATGCGTTGAAAGATGAAACACCTGGAAGTTGTGGCAGTGGGAAATCTGGCGCTTCGCCCTCAGGTAGCGGCTTGCGAGCCTCTGCCTTTGATTTTTCGAAGACTGTTGAGATCGCCATGACGATAACTACGATGCCAAGAGCGAATGCAAGTGCGACCGCGCGTGATGCACCGTTCTGCTGAATCACGCGAAGTGATGCAACGACCATGATCCATACGAGCGATGCTGGGATAAGAACCTTCCAGCCGAACTTCATGAATTGGTCATAGCGAAGACGTGGGAGGGATGCTCGAAGCCACATAAAGAGGAAGAAGAAGAGATTCACCTTGAGGAAGAACCATACGATTCCGAACCAACCGCCTAACCATGCTTCGGTAAATCCGAGGCCAGGCAGCGCGTGATATCCACCAAGGAAGAGCGTTGTTGCAAGTGCTGAAACCGCGATTATGTTGACGTATTCAGCGAGGAAGAAGAGTGCAAACTTCAGCGATGAGTACTCGGTGTGGAATCCACCAACGAGCTCTCCTTCAGCTTCTGCCAAGTCAAATGGTGCGCGGTTGGTTTCACCGACCATTGAAATCACGTAGATAACAAATGATGGGAACAGGACGACTGCATTCCAGATGTGATCGTGTTGTGAAGCGACAATATCTGAAGTCGACATTGATCCGGCATAGATAAAGACCGCTACGAGCGAGAGGCCCATTGCTACTTCATATGAAATAACTTGTGCGCTTGAGCGAAGACCGCCGAGCAGTGGATAGGTCGAACCTGATGACCAACCCGCAAGGACAACGCCATATACACCGATTGAGGTAACAGCCAAGATGTAGAGCACGCCCACTGGAATATCAGTCAGCTGCATTGCAGTTTCGCGGCCAAAGATGGTGACGACGCCAGTCATCGGAATAACAGCGAAAGACATAAAGCACATCGCTGCAGCGATGATTGGGGCGGCGATAAATACAACCTTATCCGCCGCAGCCGGAATGATGTCCTCTTTGAGTGCAAGCTTTACGCCATCAGAGAGAGATTGCAGAAGTCCAAAGGGACCAACACGGTTTGGACCAGTGCGCTGCTGCATCTTTGCGAGTACGCGGCGCTCGGTCCAGACAGCCATCAACGTTGAGACAACGCAGATTGCAAAGACGAGAACTGCCTTCAATACAACAAGCCATCCTGGGTCTTGTCCTAGAAGTTCTGCTGTTGTCATGCCTTCACCACCGTTACTAGTTCGCCGTGAACCGCATCGAGCGCGGTAAGTGCCTGAGAACCAAATGAGTTACGCGGAATCCACACAGCATCGTCATGAATATCCTCAACGAGGACTGGAAGTGTGATGGAACCATGTGCATTAGAGATACGAACTTGATCTCCAGTTGTTACACCGGCGGCAGATGCGCGCTTCTCGGAGATGACAGCAACTGTCTGGCGACGTGTTCCAGCCAAGTTATCTTCACCGCGCTGCATTGTGCCCATATCGAGCAGGCGGCGCCATGAGGTAAGAACCGCCTGGTCTCCTGATACAGATGGAGCGCTACCTGCGGCAACCGGTGCGAATGGTGCACGTGCGCCATCCCACTTACCAAGTTGTGCAATCTCACGTGCAGTCGCTGAAACTGTTCCGAGCATGATTGATTCGCCCATCGCATCAGCAAGTGCTGAGAGGATGCGGACATCACTACGGTTGAGTGACTCAGAAACTGCGGCATCAAAGGCGCGTGAGCGACCTTCCCAGTTGAGGAACGAGCCAGACTTCTCTGTGACTGCAGCAACTGGCAGAACAACATCGGCCACATCAGTGATTGATGATGGAGCAATCTCCAGTGAAATTACAAATGAGTTCTTCAGTGCGCCAAGAACTTTACGTGAGTGCAAGAGATCATGAGCATCTACTCCACCAACGACAACTGCATCGAGCTCTTGGTTGCCAAGTGCTTCGATGATCTGGTGCGTTGTGCGGCCAGGTGTTGCAGGAAGTGAATCAACACCCCATGCAGCTGCGATATCGACGCGAGCTGCAGAATCTGCAACTGGACGACCGCCTGGAAGAAGTGTTGGGAATGCGCCAGCTTCTAGAGCTCCACGTTCGCCTGCGCGACGAGGAATCCATGCCAGCTTTGCGCCGCTCTTCTCTGCAAGTGCAACTGCCGCTGAGATCAATCCTGCTGATTCAGATGCACGCTCGCCTACGAGAATCACAGACTTTGTTGTTAGCGCTACGCCTGCAACTGCAGCCGCTTCGCCGCCAGGTGCAACTTTGATGAAATCAGCCTTGAGCTTATCCATCGCAATAGAACCCTTTGTTGCAATTGAAGTGACCTTGAGGCCACGCTTCTTAAAGTTCTTATTGATACGAAGGAAGACGATTGGTGACTCTTCCTCTGGTTCGAAACCTACGAGAAGGACCTGGTCTGCTGAATCGATATCGCTGTAATGAACCGAGAAGTTGCCAGCTACCTTTGCTGCCAAGAAGTCGCCTTCTTCTGCAGATGAAACGCGTGCACGGAAATCAATATCGTTAGTCTTCAACGCAATACGTGCAAACTTTGCATATCCATATGCATCTTCAGTGGTTACGCGACCGCCGGTAAGAACAGCTGCGCGCTTACCTTTTAGACCTGCTGCAGCAGCAGCAAGCGCCTCTGGCCATGATGCTTCGACGAGAATTCCTTCTGCATTGCGAACCATTGGCTGTGTGAGGCGATCTACTGAGGTTACATATTTAAATGCCCAGCGGCCCTTATCGCAGTTCCACTCTTCATTAACAGCAGCGTCATCTCCGGCAAGGCGGCGAAGTGTTTTGCCGCGACGTACGTCCGTACGCATATCGCAACCTGATGCACAGTGCTCGCAGGCAGATGGTGTTGAAACCAAATCGAATGGGCGTGCGCGGAAGCGATATGAAGCTCCGGTGAGCGCACCTACTGGACAGATCTGAATAGTGTTGCCAGAGAAGTATGAGTTAAATGGATCGTTCTCATAGATACCAACCTGCTGCAACGCACCGCGGTGGTTGAGAGTAATAAATGGATCAGAGGCGATCTGATTTGAGAAGCGAGTACAACGTGCACAGAGAACGCAACGCTCGCGATCAAGCAGGACCTGCGAAGAAATATTGATTGGCTTCTCAAAGGTGCGCTTGTATCCGGTAAGGCGTGACTCTGCATTTCCATTGCTCATCGCCTGGTTCTGCAATGGGCATTCGCCGCCCTTATCGCAGACTGGGCAATCGAGTGGGTGGTTGCCCAAAAGAAGCTCCATCACACCCTTCTGCGCTTTATCAGCAACATCAGATGTGAGCTGTGTCTTCACGATCATATTTGGCTCAACTGGAATTGTGCATGATGCCTGTGGCTTTGGAAATGCTCGGCCATTGATTTCAACATCAACGAGACATTGGCGACATGCACCAACTGGATCAAGAAGAGGGTGATCACAGAAACGCGGAATCTGGATTCCAAGCTTCTCTGCTGCGCGAATAACGAGGGTTCCCTTAGGAACAGTTACCTCGAAGCCATCGATAACAACAGTAATCATCTCTACTGGAGTTACCTCTGTTGCGGAGTTAGCTACCGTTGTCATTTATTTAGCCTCCGCAAAAAGTGTTGACTTTGATGGATCGAATGGACATCCGCCACCAGTGACGTGTGCGATGTATTCGTCGCGGAAATACTTGATAGAAGATGTAATTGGGCTAGTTGCACCATCACCAAGTGCACAGAATGAGCGGCCCATGATGTTGTCACAGAGATCGAGCAGCTTCTGAAGATCTGCCTCGCTGCCCTTACCTTCTTCAAGATCACGCAAGATCTGTACCAACCACCAGGTGCCTTCACGACAAGGTGTGCACTTTCCACATGACTCGTGCTTGTAGAACTCAGTCCAGCGCAGAACTGCACGGACAACACATGTTGTCTCATCAAAGATCTGTAGCGCCTTTGTACCAAGCATTGAACCCGCTGCGGAAACACCCTCGTAATCAAGTGGAACATCAAGGTGCTCATCGGTGAAGAGCGGTGTTGATGAACCACCAGGTGTCCAGAACTTCAATTTGTGGCCATTGCGAATGCCACCTGCGAGTTCGAGAATCTGGCGAAGTGTGATGCCGAGCGGAGCCTCAAATTGTCCTGGGTTATTTACATGGCCAGAGAGTGAGTAAAGCGTTGCACCCTTTGACTTCTCTGTACCCATTGACTGGTACCACTCTGCGCCGTTTGCAACGATTGCCGGAACAGCTGAGATTGACTCAACATTGTTAACAACTGTTGGACGTGCATAAAGACCAGCGATCGCTGGGAATGGTGGACGAAGACGAGGTTGTCCACGGAAGCCTTCAAGTGAATCAAGAAGCGCTGTCTCTTCACCACAGATGTAAGCACCTGCACCGATGTGAAGAACGAGATCAATATCGTTTCCGGTTCCGAAGACATTCTTTCCGAGGTAACCAGCCTTATATGCATCAGCAATTGCTTGATTGAGTCGACGAGCAACATGCGTTACTTCGCCACGGATATAGATAAATGCATGCTTTGCACGAATAGCGTATGCAGCGATGATGACGCCTTCAACAAGTACGTGTGGGTTTGCCATCAAAAGTGGCATGTCCTTACATGTTCCTGGCTCTGACTCATCTGCGTTAACAACGAGATAGTGATCCTTGTTATCGCCCTGTGGGATAAAGCCCCACTTCATTCCGGTTGGGAAGCCTGCACCGCCGCGACCGCGAAGTCCTGAATCTTTCACGAGCTGGATGAGGGCGTCTGGATCCATAGCAAGCGCTTTCGCAGCTGCCTGGTATCCACCATTGCGCTTATAACCTTCGATGGTGAAGGAATCTTTTTCATCCCAATGTGCAGAAAGGACGGGAGTGAGGAGAGACATTACTTACCTTCCTTTGCAAGCTTGAGACCGAGCAGCGTTGCTGCACCTGCCTGTACGCCTTCATGTGCAAGGCCATCATCGAGACCTGCGAGAACTGCAGATGCTTCCTTAAAGGTGACGAGACGGCTTGGTCCACGAGTTGGTGCTGGTGGGTTTCCGGCACGTGCGCCATCTACGAGCGCCTTTGCGGATTCGACAGTCTGGTTGTCGTAGAACTCCCAGTTCGCCATTACGACCGGCGCATAATCGCAAGCTGCGTTGCACTCGATATGTTCGATTGAAACTTTTCCATCTTCGGTAACGCCATCATTTTCAAGACCGAGATGCTCTTTCAAAGATTCGAGAATCTGGTCCCCACCCATAATTGCGCACAATGTATTGGTGCAGACACCGATGTGATATTCACCAGTTGGCTTGAACTTGTATTGGGTATAGAAAGTTGCGACTGCAGAGACTTCAGCTGTTTCAATTTCAAGAAGCTGAGAGATTGTTTCAATTCCCTCATTGGTGATGTAGCCAGAGATTGATTGCACGTAGTGAAGTAGTGGCATGATTGCAGAGCGCTTACGTGGATAGCGCGCAACGATGCTATTCATTACATCTACATTTAATTGCGAGTTAACAGTTGTCATTATCGGTCAACGCCTCCCATAACAGGATCGATAGATGCAACGGCGCCGATGATGTCGGCAACCATTCCACCTTCGCTCATTGCAGATGTAGATTGAAGATTATTAAATGATGGCTCACGGAAGTGAACGCGGTAAGGCTTTGTTCCGCCATCAGAGACGATGTGTGCCCCAAGCTCGCCACGTGGCGACTCAACAGCTGCATATGCCTGACCTGCTGGAACGCGGAAGCCCTCTGTTACCAACTTAAAGTGGTGGATCAAGGACTCCATTGATGAGCCCATGATTTCGCGAATGTGGTTGAGTGAGTTTCCAAGTCCATCTGCACCCAGCGCAAGCTGTGCTGGCCATGCAATCTTCTTATCGGCAACCATTACTGGCTGGCCATGAGTTGCATCCAACTTATCGATGGCTTGCTCGATGATGCGAAGTGATTGCTCTAGCTCTGCCATACGAATCAAGAAGCGACCGTAGACATCACATGTATCTGCTGTGATGACATCGAATTCGTAATTCTCATATCCGCAATATGGCTGCATCTTGCGAAGATCCCAAGGAAGACCAGTTGAACGAAGAACTGGACCTGTGATTCCAAGTGTTGTGCAACCAGCGAGATCGAGATATCCGATGCCCTCTGTGCGCTTCATCCAGATTGTGTTTCCAACGAGCAGGCGCTCATTATCCTTAAAGTTCTTTCGAAGTTCCTTGACGAGTTCACGGAGGCGAACTGTCATTCCTTCTGGAAGATCTTGCTGAACTCCACCTGGGCGAACGTAAGCCATATTCATACGAAGACCTGTGATTGCCTCAAAGGTATCGAGAACAGCTTCACGTTCGCGGAATGCGAAGAACATTGGTCCCATTGCGCCGAGCTCGAGAGCTCCAGTACCAAGTGCAACCATGTGAGATGAGATGCGATTGAGCTCCATCATCAATACGCGAATGATTGATGCGCGCTCTGGAATATCGTTTGTGATACCGAGCAACTTCTCGATTGCAAGACAGTAAGCAGTCTCGTTGAAGATTGGAGATAGGTAATCCATACGGGTAGCAAATGTTGTGCCCTGTGTCCAAGAACGGTATTCCATGTTCTTTTCAATACCTGTGTGGAGATAACCGATACCCGGGCGAACTTCAGTAACTGTCTCGCCTTCAAGCTCGAGAACAAGGCGTAATACACCGTGTGTGGATGGGTGCTGTGGACCCATGTTGACGATGATGCGCTCTTCTTTTGCTTCACCAATCTCAGAGACCAATGAATCCCAATCGCCACCGGTTACTGAGTAGACAGTTCCCTCTGTGGTTTCACGGGTTGCTGCATATGGATCGAAAGTTGTCACTTGTATGACCTCCGGTTCTGTGGAGCCGGTGTTGTCGCACCCTTATATTCGACTGCAATTCCGCCGAGTGGATAATCCTTACGTTGTGGATGTCCATCCCAATCATCTGGCATCAAGATGCGAGTGAGGCCTGGGTGTCCGTCAAAGATGATTCCGAACATGTCGAAAGTTTCACGTTCGTGCCAATTGTTTCCGCCATAGACCTCAACGAGTGAAGGAATATGTGGATCAACTTCTGAAGTGCAGACCTCAAGACGTACGCGCTGATTTTTTGTCATTGAGAGCAATGGGTAGACCGCAACGAGTTCGCAACCAGTGCGCTCTGGATAGTGAATACCTGAAACACCCATGCACATTTCAAAGAGCAACTTGTCGCGAAGGACCTTTGCAACTTCAACAAGGCGTTCTTTCTTAACGTGAAGTGTGAGTTCACCACGATCAACAACTACCTTGGTAATCGCATCTGCAAAATCTGGATATGCGCGCTCAAGATCATCAGCGAGCTGATCAAAGTAGCCACCATATGGTCGCTCTGTAGAGCCAGGATTTGCAACAGTTCGAACGAGTCCGCCGTAACCAGATGTATCTCCAGTTCCGCTGACGCCGAACATGCCTTCTTGTGCTTCAGACATTAGGCAAGCATCCCTTCATGTGGGAGGTTTCCAAGCTGAATTGTTGGCTTTGCCTTCAAAGCAGCCTCTTCTACTGCTTTTATGACAGCTTCGCGGTTTGGTCCGAGCTTGGTATCGGCAATAACTTCATGCAACTTAATGATCGCATCCATCAATTGTTCTGGACGTGGCGGGCAACCTGGTAGGTAAATATCTACAGGAACTACGTGATCAACACCTTGCACAATCGCATAGTTATTAAACATTCCGCCAGAAGATGCACATGCACCCATTGAGATAACCCACTTAGGTGCTGTCATTTGATCGTAAATCTGTCGAAGAACTGGCGCCATCTTCTGTGAAACACGACCGGCAACGATCATGAGATCTGCTTGACGTGGAGATGCGCTAAAGCGCTCCATTCCAAAACGAGAGATGTCATGCTTCGGTGAAGAACCGAGCGCCATCATCTCAATCGCACAACATGCAAGGCCGAATGTTGCTGGCCAGACAGAGCTCTTGCGCATATAGCCAGCAAGACCTTCTACAGTTGAGAGAAGTACTCCGCTAGGTAACTTTTCTTCTAGGCCCATGGGTTAGTCCCATTCCAATCCGCCACGTCGCCAAACGTATGCATATGCAACGAAGACCGTTGCGATAAAGATTCCCATCTCCACGAGACCAAATAATCCGAGCGCATCGAATGAGACAGCCCATGGATAGAGGAAGACAATTTCAATATCGAAGACAATAAATAACATTGCAGTGAGGAAGTACTTCACTGGAAAGCGTCCACCTTCGAGTGCTTGCGGTGATGGCTGGATTCCACACTCGTATGCCTCTTGCTTTGCGCGGTTATATCGGGCTGGACCGGTAACAGCTGCAATCGCGACTGAGAATGCGGCGAAGCCGAAGCCGATAGCAAAGAGAATGATTATTGGCAGGTATGGATTAGCGCTCACGGGGCGTAATTCTAGGTGCAACAGAGAGTAGGAGTTCGCCCAACGGCTTTACCGCCATGTGAACTGCGTCAAAACCTACGGCTTTACCGCCATGTGAACTGCGTCAAAACCTACGGCTTTACCGCCATGTGAACTGCGACAATTCCGCCGGTCAGATTCTTGACCTCGACCTGTGACCAGCCAGCGCCTTCGATAATCGCAGCGAGCGCAGCCTGATCCGGCCATGCCTTAATCGACTCTGCAAGGTAGATATATGCCTCAGGGTTCGATGAGGTCTTCTTCGCGATCCAGGGAAGGGCGCTCATCAGATAATTGGTATAAATGGTACGAAACGGACGCCAGGTAGGGGCTGAGAACTCAACGATAACGAGGCGCCCGCCTGGACGGACCACTCGAAGGGCCTCTTTCAGCGCGGCACCTGTTTTATGGGTATTTCGGAGGCCGAAGGAGATGGTGTAGAGATCGAAGGAGTTATCCCCAAAAGGGAGGGCTAGCGCGTCGGCCCATTGGAAATTGAGGTATGGGCGCTGCTTTCGGCCGGCATCGAGCATTCCATGGGAGAAATCCGCTGAGATGACCTCCGCGCCACGCTTAAAGAGCGGCTCTGAGCTCGCCCCGGGACCGGCTGCCATATCGAGAATCTGCATTCCGGGCTTCGGGTCGATCAGCTTTGTCACTGCCTTGCGCCAACGCTTGGTCTGGCCGAGGCTCAATAAATCATTAACGAGGTCATATCGCTTGGCGACTCCATCGAACATGGCGGCTACTTCCCCGGGGTTCTTGCTCAGATCAGCTCTGCTCCCCTGGTTCTGCGCCTTTGATTTCTCTCCTCGTGACATGTGGGTAGTCTGGCGCAAAGGTAGGCTTGGCCACAACTTAAAAAGGAGCAAGAGATGTCATCAACTGCAACTCTCCGCGCAGCGGTCGCACCACGGAGCACCGCTCTTACCCATGCTCTCTTTATCGTAGGTGGCGTCGCCTTTATCTCTGCAATGGCTCAGATATCTGTACCTGTCCCTGGCTCACCTGTCCCTGTTACAGGTCAGACTCTCGCCGCACTCTTGGTGGGAACCACATATGGCGCTCGCCTTGCGGTAACAACTTTTGCTACCTACATCCTCGCCGGAATCGCCGGCGCACCCATCTTTGCTCCATCTGCAACATCAGCCAATCACGGCCTCGATCGCGTGGTGAGCGCAACTGGTGGCTATCTCTTTGGAATGCTCGCTGCATCATTGCTCCTTGGTTACCTTGCAGATCGCAAGGCGGATCAGAAATTTGCAACTTCATTTCCTGCGCTCATTCTTGGTGAGATTACTATCTTTGGCTTCGGTCTGATCTGGTTGAAAAACTCACTTGATCTTTCATGGTCTGCGACGCTCTCTGCAGGTTTAACTCCATTTATTCTCGGAGAAATTCTTAAGATTGCAATTGTCGGAACTTCACTTCCGCTTATCTGGCGCAAAATTGCAACAGCTATCAATAAGTAACATCTAGCTGATGCCCGCTCTTGTCCCGGTAACAACCAATCGCATTGGTTCACACCTTCCGCTACTGCAATTGCTTCCAACTGGTACTCAATACTCTTGGGTCCGTGGTGCAGATGGCCTTGTTGGTTGGGGTGAATATGCCTCGATCAAAGTCTCAGGAAAAGATCGCTTTGATCAAGTGCGCGCCTGGTGGCACCAACAACTTGAAACATTTACCGTTTCAAATGCTGTACATGGTTCAGGTACCGGTCCAGTTCTATTCACCTCTTTTAGCTTTGACCGCAATGAAGAATCTGTTGCAGTTATCCCCCGTGTCATTGTTGGGAAAAAGGGTGAGAACTCTTGGATTACTTGGATTGGCGAAGGCCCACAACCATTACTCCCTGACTCCGCACCTGATTACCTGCAACAGAATTTTGAATGGCAGCAAGGAACTCTCACCGAGCAGCAATGGCAGACTCGAGTAGCGCAAGCGATAGCGAAGATTGATAAGTCCGAGATAGATAAGGTGGTACTGGCTCGCGATTTAATTGCCACGACAGAACCTGCGATTGATGTTCGCCCCATCCTTAATAAATTATCGGCAAATTACCCAGCTACTTGGGTCTTCTCTGTTGATGGCTTAATCGGTGCAACTCCAGAACTTTTACTCCGCCTCTCTCGCGGAATGGTGACATCACGTGTTCTTGCCGGAACAATTCCTAAGACTGGTGATGATGCTCGCGACTTGGCACTAGCCGGCTCGCTTGCACGTTCATCTAAAGATTTGGAAGAACATGAGTACGCAGTCCGCTCGGTCGCAGAAGCGCTCGAACCTTTCTGCTCTTCTACAAATGTGCCGGATGCACCCTTTGTGCTTCACCTAGCTAATGTGATGCACCTAGCTACCGATGTAACGGGCGCTCTTCTTGAATCAGCTCACCACGTCGATGCATTTGCACTTCTTAAATCTCTCCATCCATCTGCTGCTGTTTGCGGTACTCCTCGCAATTTCGCCTTTGATGTGATTGATGAAATTGAAGGAATGAACCGTGGGCGATATGCAGGCCCTGTTGGCTGGATAGATGCGCGCGGCGATGGTGAACTTGGAATCGCACTTCGCTCTGGGCAAGTCAATGGAAACGAGATTCGCATCTTTGCTGGATGTGGAATTGTTGCGGGATCAGATCCGGTTGTTGAGCTAGCGGAAAGTAACGCCAAGTTCAGCGCGATGAAATCTGCGCTTTAAATCGAACTTACTGAATCGTAGATAGCTTTTAAGTTATCGGCGTTGCTCTCACGGTCTGGCACATTGACGACAACGAGCGATAAACCTTGAACCGGTTTGACTAGCTCTGCCAATAATTCAGATTGATTGCCGACAACAGATGTTGCAAGACCAAAAGCCGCCGCAATCTTTGCTAAATCTAGGTTGTGTGGCGTTCCAAAGATTCTTTCAAATCCACCAACTCCGCGATGCGGCAGGGTTGAGAAAATACCTCCACCATTGTTGTTGATCACGACAATCTTTAGGTTGATTTTTTCGTCATGAATCAAACCGGTGAGATCGTGCAAGAAACTTAAATCACCGAGTACTGCGACTGTCTCTTTGCGAGCAGAAGCAATTCCGAGTGCGGTTGAGATATTGCCATCGATGCCCGCCAAACCGCGATTGGCAAAGGTTTCGACACCGCTGCGGGCAGCGGCAAATCCTTCAATATCTCTGATGGGACGTGAAGATGAGATAAATAGCGTCTGGCTATCCGGCAGCGCCCGTCCAATCTCGCGGGCTACAAGCGCCTCTGACCACTGTGACATCTCATTAATCTTCTTTGAGGTGCGATCGGAATACTTCTTCCAACGCTGCGCATATTCATTATCGGCAAGAGGAACCTCAACTTTAGGAATCCCGGCAAACTTCTGATCTGCAACGCGATCAGTATCGACAGTCATAATCCGTGGATCGATCACGATTGACTTTCGCGCTGTGGCAATGATGCGATTGATAGAGCGCGACAATGTTGTGCGACCAATGACAACAACGGTATCCGGAGCTAACTCATCTGTAATAACTTGAGATGTGAGGAAAATACTGGCATGTGAAAGTGCCTCTGGAAATGAGAGCGGGTCCTCGGCGATAACTGGCCAATCAAGTTCTTTTGCAAAAGCACGAACATCATCGACAGCTAATCCGCCACGGTCATGGCCGATTACTAAAATTCCACGAGTTGATTTTGTATAGAAAGTTCCCGCTGATTTACGTGTGAACTGACGCGGAGGATTAATTGAAATTCCTGCGAGCCAATCGCTATCGTCATCTGCACTGAGCGGTTCAGGAAATTGCACATTGATATGTACGGGCCCTGATTGCAGGGAATTAAATGGAAGTTCCATTGGATAGGCGGGACCAGATACATCAGCGAAGTAGCGAACTGCTTTACCGAAGATGCGAGCCTGCTCGGTCGTTTGATTAGCACCGGTACGACGAAGCTCTGCCGGACGATCTGCCGTAATTACCAATAGTGGAACGTTTGAATGCGATGCTTCCAATACCGCCGGGTGGTAGTTGGCGACCGCAGTGCCGGATGTACAGACAATCGGCACCGGACGCCCTGTTGCCTTTGCCATTCCTAGAGCAAAGAAGGCTGCAGTGCGCTCATCGATACGAGTATGCAAGGTGATGAGGTCGCGCTCTGAAGCAGCATAGAAAGCCATAGTCAGTGGTGCATTACGTGAACCTGGTGAGATGACAACATCGGTCACACCAGCTTCGACAATTTGGCGAACAATGGTGCGGGCAAGGGTCGTAGATTGGTTCATCAGATTCCTAAGACCTTCGCGCAGCGCATAGCTCGATTCTTCCACCATTCATAGCGATCAGGCGCCACATCAAGGCCATCGAGCTTGATATCTAAGTCACCGAGCGCAATCGAACCATCGTTAATAGGAAGCTCTGCAACATTGGCTGCCATCAGCGATCCAGTCGCAAGTCCACAATCAAAGTTGAGGTCTCTGATAGATGCTGCAAGTAGCAACCCATAATTAATTCCAACGGCGCTTTCAAGGGCGCTAGAGACAACTACCGGAAGTTTGTGGTGCTCTGCAATAGCAAGGGATCGAGTGATCCCACCAAGTGGTTGAACTTTGAGCATCAAGATATCGGCAGCACCTTCGAGATTTACTGCAAATGGATCTACCGCTTTGCGAACTACCTCGTCAGCGGCAATCTTAAGTGGGATATGAATCTTCTCTTTAAGCTGGCGCATCTCTTCAATAGTTGCACATGGTTGTTCAACGTATTCGAAAGGACCAATATTTTCATAGAAGGCATAAAGATTGGTAAGAGCTTGATCTACGCTCCATGCACCATTGACATCAATTCTGATATTAACCTTGCGGCCAAGTGATCTGATTCTTGCAAGACGGGCGATATCTTCGCTGAGGTTTTCGCCCACTTTAACCTTAAAGGTTTTGACCCCTGGATAACTTGCGACTAACTCTTCAATAACTTTCTTATCGTTTGTCGCAGGGATAGTGCCATTTACTGGGATTGAGCTTCGCAGCTGAGGTGGTCGGGGTTTGGTTGCAGCCTCAATAGCTGATGCCAGCCATTGTGATGCTTCGGCATCGCCATACTCAAGAAATGGCGAGAACTCGCCCCATCCGTATTCACCTTTAAAGAGAGCAACTTCTCTCATCGTCACACCACGGAAGGTTGTCTTCATAGGCAGCGCAATAACGCGCATCGTTGAGAGAAGTTGGTCAAACATTGTTATCTATCCACTTTTAAGGACGCTTCGGGAACTTTCCAAAGTCAGGCTTGCGCTTCTCCTTATATGCATCGCGACCTTCTTGTCCTTCTTCGCTTAAGTAGAAGAGAAGAGTTGCATCACCAGCAAGTTGTTGGATTCCGGCAAGGCCATCATCTGCTGCATTCATCGATGCCTTGAGAAGTCGGAGTGCCATCGGGCTATTCATCAACATCTCACGACACCATGAGACTGTCTCCGCTTCTAGCTCTGCAAGTGGAACAACGGTATTTACAAGTCCCATTGCGAGCGCCTCTTGCGCATCGTATTGACGAGTCATAAACCAAATTTCGCGAGCCTTCTTCTGGCCAACGTTGCGAGCCAGAAGTCCTGACCCATATCCGCCATCGAATGAACCAACCATCGGACCTGTCTGTCCAAACTTTGCATTATCGGCAGCGATTGAGAGATCGCAGACAACGTGGAGAACATGTCCACCGCCGATCGCCCAACCAGCAATCATTGCAACAACAGGCTTTGGTGTTCGACGAATCTGAACTTGAAGATCGAGAACGTTGAGACGACCCATTCCCTGCTGTCCAAGTGCATCTTCGCCAATATAACCATCATCACCACGAACGCTGATATCTCCACCGGAACAGAATGCTTCGCTTCCTTCGCCAGTAAAGATAATGACGCCGACCTCTGAATTATCGCGAGCGAGATCGAAGGCTGTCTTTAATTCAATGATGGTCTCTGGACGGAATGCATTCCGGACCTCTGGGCGGTTGATCGTAATCTTCGCCATCCCATCGGCGCTCTCATACTTAATGTCAGTGAAATTCTCTCCCCCACGCGCGGTCTTCCACGCAGGGATGGTGCGGTCACCAAAATCACGCTTAATCGGCTTGCTCACGATTCCTCCATTGTTGATTACGGGCGATAGCCTACGCGGGCAATGGAGCAAAGGTCACAACGAGAAGTTCGCACAGTAGATCCCACGTGGAATCTGGGCGAGTTAATGGCTCGTATCGCAAAGGCGCTCGTCTCTGATGGCCCTGCCCTCAGCCTCTCGCCCATCGCCGCAGAATCTGTATCTCCCCGCACTGCTCTCGTTGTGAGCACGACCGGTTCATCTGGGGTCGCGAAGGAGATCGGATTATCAGCATCGGCTCTTCTGGCCTCGGCGAAGGCATCAAATAAATTTCTAGGAGCAGAGCCCGGAAATACCTGGTCGCTTCTACTTCCGCTCAACCACATTGCAGGAATAAATGTTCTGATTCGCTCCCTTGAACTTGGAACTTTACCTGCCAATCTTCTTGGCTATGAAGGAAATTTTCCTAAAGTAGATTTCACCGCGATTGTTCCCACTCAACTCTTCCGTGCATTGAATGGCGATGAGAATCTACTCAACCATCTCACCTCGGCTAAAGCAGTTCTTGTAGGAGGAGCGGCGCTTACCAAAGATCTGCGCGCATCAGCATTGTCTGCCGGAATTAATATCGTTGAGACCTATGGCTCTACTGAAACCTCTGGTGGATGCATCTATGACGGCGCTCCGCTGGATGGAATCGAAGTTTCAATCGGTGCAGATAATCGAATTGCAATCAAGGGCAAAGTTCTTGCAGAAGATGTTGCAAGCGAAGATGGCTGGTACTACACATCTGATGCCGGCCACGTTGAAGATGGCAAAGTTGTCGTCGATGGAAGAATCGATGAAATTGTCATTACCGGTGGCGAAAATGTTTCTCTCAGTGCGATCGATCACCTTCTCGCTCAGAGCTATTCAAGTATTCAGATTGCCTCGTTTGCAATTAGTGATGCTGAGTGGGGCCAGGCAATTCACCTCGCTCTCGTAGGAGCCGATTCATCAATCGAGACCGAGATACAACAACTCTTGGAGCGCGAACTCGGTGCCCCAGCGAAAGCTAAAGGTTTTCACTATCTCGCAGAGCTTCCGCTCATTGGAATTGGAAAAGTAGATAAGAGAGCGCTTGCGAGGATGGCTAATGAATAAATGGATTATTGGGGCTCGTCCTCGCACTCTTCCGGCAGCGATTGCTCCTGTTGCGGTTGCAACAGCCCTTGCCGGTAAGGATGCAGCTGCTATCCCAGCTCTCTTGGCTCTCTTTGTCGCACTCTCACTTCAAGTGGGCGTGAACTATGCGAATGACTACTCTGATGGAATTCGTGGAACCGACAATGATCGCGTAGGTCCACTTCGCTTAACTGCATCCGGAATCGCCTCTGCGCAATCTGTGAAGAACGCCGCATTTATCTCGTTCGCACTCGCTGCAATTGCAGGTTTGGGATTAGCTCTAATGACAAGTTGGTGGCTGATAGCTGTCGGCGCAGCTGCGATTCTCGCCGCTTGGGGATATACCGGTGGGAAGAACCCATACGGTTACATGGGGCTCGGTGAACTCTTTGTCTTCATCTTCTTTGGAGTTGTTGCAACTGTTGGAACATTTTTCGTTCAAGTGGAAACGATTACCCTTGATTCAATTCTTATCTCGATTCCAATGGGAACTTTCTCATGTGCGCTGCTCTCCATCAATAACATCCGCGATCGAGCGCTAGATGAACCGGCTGGAAAGAAGACTCTCGCAGTCCGATTAGGAGATCGCAGAGCGCGCCATCTCTTCGTAAGCCTGATTACCCTTGGCTATCTTGCAACTCTTGCTCTACTCAATCCCTGGACCATCTTCACCTTAGCGACCGCGCCAATGGCATTTAGCCTCGTGCGTGGCGTATTAGGTAGTGCGCAAGGCGCTGAGCTCATTCCATATCTGGCGAAGACAGGGAAGCTGCAACTTCAGTTCTCCATCCTTTTGAGTCTCGCACTACTATTGAGCCATGGTTAAATTTCAAGGTTTCTTCGCTGTCTTTGCAATTGCCTTAACGCTCTTTGCGTTTGTTGACTGTGCGATGCGAGATGAGACTCAGATCAAGAAGCTACCAAAGTGGGGATGGCTATTGATTATTGTGCTCCTCAACTCAATTGGAGCGATCGCCTACCTCGTTATTGGCCGCATTGGAAAGTTGCAGAACCGCCCCAAGAAGGGCAAGCCACGCATTATTCCGCCAGATGACAATCCAGATTTCTTAAAGGGGTTGTAAAACTTACTGTTCCAAACCTGAGTAAGTGTGTTTGCCTGTTCCCCACACATTGACATAGACATAGTTAAATAAGAATGTCGATCCAGCAAAGATGCAGAGCCATGCGGCGCGACGACCACGCCAACCAATGGTTACTCGTGCATGTAGGTATGCGGCATATGCAACCCAGGTAATGAATGCCCAGGTCTCCTTAGGATCCCAACCCCAGTAACGACCCCACGCGCTCTCTGCCCAGATTGCACCCGCAATAACTGAGAAGGTCCATAACGGAAAGACAAATGCAACAAGTCGATATGAGAGTTGATCCAAAGTTTCGAGTGAAGGAATACGCAGCGCCCAGACCGGACGAGCGCCCATCGCTTCATAGCGCTCGAGGTAGAGATAAGCGCCAGCGATAATATTTGCAAGCAAGAAGATTCCGCCGCAGATAATTGCAGTAGAGACGTGAATGATCAGCCATGGTGATTTCAGAGCGGGAACAAGTGGCGCGCTATCGCGATAGAGCAAGGTGATTGCTGTTCCTAAGGTAAGCAGTACGCCAAATGAGATGAAGAGACCAAGCCATCGAAGATCGTATTTACGGAGCGCCGCCAAGTAGGCCAATGAAAATGCAAATGCACCAGTAATAGAGAACTCATACATATTTCCCCATGGCACATGTCCATTTGCAACACCGCGCGCAATCAGACCAGCGAGAAGAAGCAGCGTGCCAAGGGCCATAAAGGCTGTCGCAAGGCGAGCAGCCTTCTCGGTTCGCTTGTAATCAAGGGTCTTGTTAAGAAGGCTTCCATCTGTTGCATCGGCGCTCTTTGGTGCACGCACAGCAAATGCGGTCTCAAAAGCATGAGCTAGGAACGAGAAGGTGAAGAGCGCCATGGCGGCGTAAACAAAGTTATTGGATGCATATGCCCACGAAGTGTTCATTTACCTCTTCACGCTTTCTACGAATCGAATGATTTCCTCTTCCAGCCCAGGAGCATTGTTCTTTGCTAAGCCAGCAACTTCAACTTGAGAGGCTGTGACTCTAATCCAGATTCTTCTACGGCGACCATAGAGCGATGAGAGCAGCCCTAAAATTGCGAAGATTGCACCGAAGAGTGCAAATCCCTTGCCGCGATCATCGACTATCTGAAGATTGATCCAAGGAGTTACACCCTCGAGCGTGATTGTTCCTCCTTGATATTCAGAGCTCTCGCCGGTTCCCACCGATCCCAGGCCGAGATTTGTCATCTTCTCAGTATCGATTCGATAGACCGATTGCGGGATTCCTGAATCCAACCCGAGATCCCCGCCCCAGACCGAGAAGAGCATGCGCGGATTAAGGAGCTCTGGATAGATCGAAACTCCCCCCATTCCCTCAATTCGTTCATAAGTTGGCAAGAAAGTTGAGACAAAACCAACTGGAGGAGTTGCATCAGGAACTTTAATTGCACCGATTGAGCGAAGATTTCCATCCTGTGGCAAGAACGTTACTGGTCCTTGGAATGCAACATTTCCAAGAGAATCTCGCACTGTGACTATCGGCGAATAGCCATTTGCCTGAAGATAAACGCGAGTACTGCCGAAGGTCAACGGAGAATTAACCTTCATTACCTGCTTCTTAATCTCACCATCCACACTAGTTGTGACATATGCGGTGTAATCCTGTGGTGCATTTGTCTTTGGGTCATATTTAGCAACAAATTTATCTACCGTGATTGTGAATTGGCCAAGATCTGACTCTTTAGTTAATTTTCCTAGTCGAAGATTGTCATAACTCGTCGCCACATTCACAAAACGCTCACCGGTATTGACGATTGCCTCGCCTTGCAGACCAAAGAGTGAACCAAAACTTATTCCGATTAAGATCAAAATGAGCGAGAGGTGGAACAACAAATTTCCCGTCTCGCGCAGATAACCTTTCTCAGCTGAGATTGAATCTTCGCTCATACGAACTCGGAAGCGATTCTTCTTAAACCACTCAGCTGCGTCCTTAAGGGTTTCTGGATTTGCTGTAAATGTAGTGAAGTGTTCGAGACGACTTAAGTTTCGTGGTGTTGCCGGTGGTTGCGCACGCATTGCATGGAAGTGCTCAAGGGTGCGAGGAAGTACGCAGCCAATGAGAGAGATGAAGAGCAAGATATAAATTGCACTAAACCAAGGGGAGCCGTAGACATCAAAGAGGTAGAAACGGTCGTACCAGAGTGACAGAGATGGGTTTTGATCGAAGAAGTTTCTTACCCCGATTGGATTACTTGTTCGCTGCGGAACAAGCGAGCCTGGCACTGCGGCAACACCCAGCATCATCAAGAGAATGAGTGCTGTACGCATACTTGTTAATTGGCGCCAGGCAAAGCGAGCCAGCCCAATCAGACCTAGCTCTGGCAGATCGATGTTCTTGCTCATCAAATCACCGGCACAAACTCTGAGATAAGTGATCGCAGATTGATCATGAGATCCGACCAGAGACCGGTCAGTTGCGCAATGCCGATTAAGATAAGGAGTACTCCCCCGACCTTACTAATGAGAGCGCCATTCTTGAGGAAGTATGTTCGAATCTTTCTGCTGCGGTCGAGATAGAGCCCAGAGAGAATAAAGGGCAGACCTAAACCAATTCCATATCCGATTGAGAGAATCGCACCTCGGATTGCACTTGATTCGTTGAAGGCCAAGGTTTGAACTGTTGCTAATGCAGGACCAATACAAGGTGTCCATCCAACTCCAAAGAGAATTCCTAGGAGCGGCGCTCCAGCAATCCCGCCGGTTGTTGAAATCTTGGGAGCGATTGTTGGCGCAAAGGGAAATAGCCCCAAGAAGATTGCGCCCATTGCGATCGTAAAGGCTCCAAGTACTTTGGTGATGAGATCTTCATTTGCAGCAATCTGGCTACCGAGGCCTCCAAATGCAAGACCATATGAGGCGAAGACAAAAGTAAAACCCAGTACAAAGAGAGTCGAACCGAGTAGGACTTTTCCTCGTGAGTTCGAGAAGCCAGTTGCATAGGCAACATAGCCAGGCACCAGGGGCAGAACACATGGTGAGAGAAATGAGATTAGCCCCGCTAAGAGCGCAATGGGTAGAGCGGCAATTAGCGTTCCGCCCAATAACTGTTCGACTACGAAGTTACTCATTCTGACTTTATCTTCTCAATGAGTTCTGAGAGTGAGGCGATCGTGACTACTCCAGAGATACGCCCAGCCACCATTCCTTCTTTATCTAAAACCAATGTGGTTGGAATTGCATTGGCTGGTAATGACTTACTAAAGCCAATCAAAACTGAATCATCGATAAGAGTGGGATATGGGCTCTTATATTTACGTACAAATGCCTCTGCATTTACTGGATTGTCGCGAGTTAAGATTCCGACAAAGTTAACTTCTGGATATTTCTTCGTTAGCGCGGCAAGTGTCGGTTCTTCTGCACGACATGGCGAACACCAAGAGGCCCAGACATTGACGACAGCGAGAGCACCTTTAGGTAATGTGTAATCGGTGCCAAGCAACGTCATTCCAGAGAGAGCAGGCGCTTCCACTCTCTTATTGATTTCAATATAAGTGGTTAAGCCATTTCCAGCGACAAAACTCTCTTCCGCAGAACTTGTTCCCGAGCTGCCACAACCAGATAGAAGCAGCAGTGCAGCAAGTGCTAGAGCTACCTTCTTCATCGTGAGACCTTACTTCTGTGGAAGTAAGTG
>JACCEB010077608.1_pt1 | contig 22491 bp, 29 predicted proteins | sample 7454761 | NCBI WGS metagenome assembly JACCEB01 (sample SAMN15323454, study PRJNA562643) | freshwater metagenome | isolation source: river surface water | place: USA:Blue River Watershed | collected 2017-08-18 | reverse complement strand
TAATGCTGTAACAGGTAAGTCAGCTAACGAATTTGACCATACTGATGATTTTATAAAAAAGATTTATGATTTTTGTTTAGACAATATCGAAAAAACCAAACCTTATGCACACGGTGATTGGGTGTTAAGTAACATCATTATCAATGATCACTCTATAGAAATGTGTGATTGGGACAACGTTGGCATTTATACATCAGAAGAGATACTTAAAAAACTTAATAATGATCTATATTCAGCATTCGGTGAAAAATTTTTAAAGGTAATACATGACTCCGCAAGCATTTAGTTACGGCACCGTATGCAATGGTATGATCTATTGTCCTCCTTACGGATTAAAAGAATCATTAGATTTCATGATCAAGATTAATCCATCTACTTATGAAATAACAAAAATACCATTAGAGGTTGATAGTAGTAAAGAAAAGTGGCAACACGGAATAGTAGTCGAAGATAAAATTGTATTCTTACCTTACAATGAAAGCAGGATACTGATCTTAGATACTGCCACTGATGCTATAAAATATATTGAAGTCCCGTTTTCTGGAAGAGGAAAATATGTATCGGGTCATGTACACAAGAACAAGATAATCGCACTACCATACGGCGAATACGATATATTTCGATATGCTATATCTTTAAATTTAGATACTCTAGCTGTTACCTATAAAGTTATAAATTGTCCTATCGAAGATCAAAAGAAATGGCATACCTCACAATATCTCAATGGTAAAATATACGGAGCTCCGAGAGGCGAGAATTGGGAAGGAGAGTATTTCCCATATGTCATCGAATTGGACTGTGATACCTTAGATTATAATTTGATTGATATGAGCTCATGTTGGAAAGATTATGATCTAGAGCCTATGACTAATAAGAAGTATACGACCCTTGCAAAATCAAACGGAAGGTTATATGCTCCTCCGTATAGCGAAAATCCTAATTTTGATGTTATGTTAAAATTTGTAGATAATCATTGGATCAACGAAAGAACTAATCTCAAGTCTACATCTAGAAAATATTATACACATACTGTATCTAAAAATAAAAAGATATATTTCCCTCCTGCAGGACACGACGAAACATGGAGCGATATGTTAGTCATTGACAGTGTATCAGATACATGGAAAACTATAGATTTAGAAATAGGTAAAGAAAGCAAAAAATATTTTGCAGGAAATGAAAACAGTCAAGGAAAAATTTATTATATTCCTAGAGGTGGGTGTGTTTGTGAACCCGAATCTCAATGGAAATCAGAAGGAGACTTGGCAGAAATATTAGTTGTTGATACAAAAGACGATAGTTTTTACACTATCGATGTCAGCGAACATTATACCGATAATACTACCATTGAAAAATATAATTGTTCGGTCATCGTTGAAGATAGGATCTTTGCTTTGCCCTACGGACAAAGTGATGCTTTCCAAAAAGTTTTAGTATTCGATACGTTAGCAGAAGAAGTAATCAAGGAGATCGATCTAAATGAGCTATAAGGCGTTCCAGGATTGGTATAGTGATGCTAACATCAGACATTTAGTTCTACACAAATACAACGATTATTTGATAAGCCCACCTTTCGGCACAGAAAAATGTCCTGAATATAATAAGATTTTAAAGTACGACGGTGAAGTTTCTTACATCGATACCGATTTGCCTCCGGCAGTTAGCAAAATAAATTGTGCTGTTAATGTTGATGATTCAGTTTGGTTCATACCTTACGGCATCTATGATGAGTTTAATATCGTATTGCAACTCAAAGGAGACATTCCCGTCTATCATAAAGTCGATAGCAAAGGAAAAGGACAATTCTATAGTGGTGATTCTAATGGTGTTGAAGCTTTCAGTTTTCCCCTAGGTTACAGCGATACACAATATGGATTATACATCAAGAATGATATAGTTCAATTAATCAACTTCGACCATTCTGTACCAAAAGCACATATGGGAACTGTTTATTGTAATGGAAAATTTTACAGTATGCCTAGAGGTGACGAATCCGAATATGACAAACTGGTCAGCTTCGATGGTGATCAGTTCGAATATTATTCCGTTCCAACTGATAACACAGTTTCTAGGAAGTATACTGATCTGGTATCTATCAAAAATAAACTGTACAGTTTGCCCTATGGCGAGTCTCCTGGGTTGACACAAGTAGTAGAGTTCGATACTGAAACTAAAGAATTTAAATTATATGACCTAGATGTACCTGATTTCGCTAAAAAATTTAATTGCATGGTATTAGTCGACGATTGCATCATCGGCTTACCCTACGGCAGCGAATATACCCAAGACAGTAACTACGGTGTTGTGTTCGATTCGATCACTAAAGCAAGCAAATCTTTCGATATCGGTATTAGTTTTGGAGGGAAATATCGATATCGTTGTGGGATAAACTATAATAACACAGCCGTATTTTTCCCTACAGGAACTCCTAGCTGTCCTATATTAGCCATAGATGTAACAGGAACTATAGTTTATAAAAAACATTATCAAGATTTGATGTTTGGCAGGCCGATCATCTATCAAGATAAAATAACTGTATTGGCTTACAACATAGAAAACGAAAAACACTATCTGTACTGCTTTGATAAAACATGGAATGAAACAATAATACCTTTATGAAATGTCTTGCACCTTGGAAAGCTATTAGCATTAGATTCAATGGAGATGTGGTTCCGGATTGCGTCTACACCGGTAGACACGGTAATCTCTACGATAGCACACTTCCCGAGATACTAAATCATCCAGGTCTGATAGAAACTCAACAGGCAATAAAAAATGGTATTCTTCCGAAAAACTGCGATCAGTGTACTCGCAAAGAAGAAATGATCGGACATAGCAGAAGGATTTTTTTCGATCAATTATTAAAAGATACTCCACGGAATACAGATCTCGATATAAGATTTCTAGAAATTAACACTTCGAATATCTGTAATTTAAAATGCGTGATGTGTAGCGGCATAAACAGTACCGCATGGATCAAAGAAGATTATAAGTTAAGTGAAATATCAACAGACTTCCAAAGACCGATCACTCATCCTGACTTTGGTTTCAGAACAGTAAATCCTGATATGGTTGAAAAGTTATTTGAGTATCCGGAATATTTTAAAAATCTACAACATGTAAACATCAAAGGCGGTGAACCTTACATGGAACCAGATAACATCAAGCTGCTTAAAAAGTTAATTGATTTAAATTTAAACAAGCAGATAGAATTAGATATCAGTACCAACGGTTCTATAGTTAATGATGAATTTGAGGAACTTGCTTTACAATTTAAAACCAAGTGGCATATCAGCATAGAAGCTGTTGGCAAGTTATATGAATACATTCGAGGAGGAAAACAATATTCCTTTGAAGAATTTAAAAACAATCTACAAAGATTTAACAAATTTGATAGGGTTATTCTAGCTGGCACAGTTATGGCCTACAATGTTTGCCATATCAAAGAAGTCTACGACGAATTCCCAGATCAAGAAATACACTTTTCAAATGTAGTAGCCCAACCGAGTTACCTTAGTCCTACTATTTTACATGACGACATATTGAAAGATACTGGATTTAAACACGATCCAAAGTTAGATAACCAAATCAATGTGTTTGTTAACTATACAAAATCTCTAGATCAGATCAGAGGCACCGATATATTAGATGTATGCCCTGAATTAGTTTCTTACTTTTCTTAAATAGATATCACTTAGACAACTACAACTATCACGTTCACAGACGATAGGTATCGTAGGTAGTCTGTATCTTTCAATATTGCCAATGGGACCACCATTTTGACAATCACTTCGATACATATTTCCCCACATGTCGATATTGATCATGTCTAGACCACCATAACAAGTCCATCCACGGTGTCTGTTTAATTTATTAGTGATAAGACTATTACCGTCTACCTTATTACCATCTAATAATATGTTACCTCTGTGCAATTTATAATCATCAAGTTTTCTAAAATAAGGCCAATCCTTGATTATGTTCAATTGTTCTTGTGTATAACCAACTGGCTCATTCGTGATATAGTTTAAGTCACTGGTTTTGTCTAATACGACTTTTGGCCATATGGCTAACTTAGGACAAGAGTTATAAAATATTGATGCTGTTTCTAAGATTTTATCAAACTTGTTAGGTACTAACATTAGATTAAGTACCACAGGACAGGTCACATTATTAACTATTTCTATGATATGATCTATGTCTGCATACTCGGGATGATAGCTTATTATCAATCCATCAGTGTAAGGATTTATTTCTTTGAAATATTCAACTGATTGGCTAGCATTGGTTAGGAAAGTGAAGATATGTCCTTTACTTTTCACTAACTTGGCCATATCTATGAAGTGTTTCCAATATGTAGGCTCGCCTCCAGATACTCTATAGCATATTTCTTTTCCGGAAATATCGAATGTATTGATAAAATTTTCAACTGTAGACCAAACAGGATGTCCTGTAGTACCATTATGGACATTATCGGGACAATAACTGCACTGATAATTGCATTTGTTACTCAAGGTCCAACTGACCAAGAACCAATTTTCTTTAGTTTTATCTTCGTAGGATATCATTCTGCGACTGTGTTCTTAGTGATCAGATCATAGTTTCTTTCATTGTTCTTTACTGTAAGAATCAAGGAATGTAATCCGTCACTGAAACTAAAAACACTATGGTCCAATTGAAAATTTATAAAATAAAGATGTCCGGGTTCTGGATAAAACGGTTTACCGTCGATCATTTGTACATAATTCTCAGGAGTACATTTCCCAAACACTGCTAATAATCTATAGTAATCAGGAGCAAAACTTACAAAATCTCTATGAGGTGGGAAGAATCCGCCTTGGTCTACTCTTAGTAAATGTACACGCCCTATATCCGGACTGAACTTATCAATGATACTAGATAACTCAGTTAATTTATGATAGGCTTGTGTGGGTGTATTGAAATTTTCTTCTTTCATCTCTACATTATGATACTTCTGCATGTATCCAAAGCTGTTAAGATGATAGTTATCGAGGATGTCTCCACTATGGCTGGTTAGCGGTAATCCCCAACGATTGTTGGTTTTATCTTTTTTAACATTATAAGGACACCAATTTTCTTTGAATTCTTGTAATTGCTCAAGAGTTTTATTGGTATCAAAACTAAACTTTAATTTCGCGACGTTTCCTAGGTTGCATAACCCGTTCCATAGTAGCCCACGTTGGATATCTTCGTTAGTCATTGTTATCTCTTGTTAAATTGCTCAGTTCAGGAAAGACTTCTTTGTAGTTTGTGTTTCTTATTTTATCTAGATTTTCTACATAATCAATAAAGTCCGGCAGTAGATGGCTATGATCCTCTGCTTCAACGAAGTTTAAAATGCTTTCCCAACGTTTCCACCCGTTTGGATTTTCATTCCAGAAGCTGTCATCTTGGGTGTAGTTGTCCCATAACCATTGTTTGAAATCTAAGAGATCCTGTCTTAACTTAATCTTAGATTCCTTAGGCAATATTCTCGCACTTAAAAAAGTTGGAATATACAACATATGCATATTAAGGATTCCGCCACCACTGATATATTTGTCTATCTTAAACCTATTGATTTTTTTATAGTTTTGTTTTATTTTCCATTTCGCAAAATCTATTATATGTTGTATATTGAAAATTTGTACAGCACAAGCGATTCCTATTTTAATATTATCTGGAGTGCTATCTAGCTTTTCTAATCCCTTTAGGATGTTATCCCATTCTGCAGGGTAACGGATATAATGATTTCTATCTCCAACTGCATCTATACTAAAGGCGAATCGAACTTCTTTGAATTTTGACCATAGATCGATTATATAATCATCTACCAATGTGCCATTGCTATTGTATCTCACTACGATTTTATCTGCATAGCCTCGTCTGATGATCTCTTCTAAAAATCTAGCATGTTCTTTGATCATCAAAGGTTCGCCACCAGCAAAGTATAACTGTTTGATATTTGGTATTTGTTCAAATATTTCTTCCCACAGTTCTGGTCTCTCATACCAGGTGTTATTAAATTTGTTCTTGTCCCAATTGAACTCTCTAATAACGACAGGACTCTTGCTCATACGTATGACTTTTTCGTGATCCTGTACCCAGCGACTGCTATCATGAGGAGTACACATAACACATTTTAAATTACAAGTATGTCCTAATCTCAAATCTAGATATCTTATAACGCTGGGAACTTGTCCTTCTTCTGTAGTTTCATCGATCAACTGTTTTAGATCAAGACCTTCTTGGTCCCAATACATGGTTTCCCAGGTTCTCTTACTGACGATCCCAGATGTTTCTTCTTCAAAGCACTTTCCGCAACTCTGGGGAATTTCTCCTTTCATCATAGTCACTCTAACATCTTTCATATAATCATTGTTGAATGCACTAGACAAAGACTCCTTACCAAAGTTAGCAGGTTCTCCATTTTCTTTTCTTACTAAACCGGCATCTAAAATACCTTTGGTAGCCTGGCTGGCATTTGATCCACAGCAAAGGCGAGCATCGCCATTAGGTCTGGTCGCTACATGTATCCACGGAAGCACACAGAACGTAGAAGTTCCTGTGATATTTTCTATCTTGTCTTGCCAAACCTTTAAGGTTTTATTGTTATGATCTCTGTGTCCCATTTTTTATTAAATCTCGAAAGTGTGTAACTTGAAACTTGTTCTCGATAGAATCTAGATTGCTATCGGTCATTTTAATTTCAAACGTTGCTGAAGTCAGCATTGAGTCCTGAATCCAGAAATCTATAAGATCAACAACCTTGTTGAAAGGTATTAATCGTTCCATTCCTTTGGCATCTTCTAACATTGAAATGTTCACGTATAAAATATTAACATCTGGTAATAAACTTAGATCGTGACATTTTTCTTTTAATTGTTTTTTTATATGACTGTATTCTGTATTAAAGATATCAGAATAATCTCCCATCCTACTGCCTAGTACAATCATTTTTCCAACTTTATCATACAACCCCAAGAGCAGTTCTAGTTGAGAATTTTCTACACAGGTGTTATTAATAAACAGATCACAGCCCGAGGATACTTTAATAATTGCATCGATGCTGTTAGGTATATCGTATCCAGTAGTTCGAGATAGGCCTATAACTTCATTAGACGGATCTAATTTAAAATGATCATATATCGCTTGACCTATTCCCGAAGTATGTCCCGTTATTATTATTTTCATATTTTTGTAAATTGATTATTAAACTTGTCGAAACTTCCGCACTGTCTTGTACATTCCAATAAAGGGTCATGGTCCCAGAGGTTCGATATTTTATCGAAATATCCTGTTGAAAAAATATCTCTTAATCGATAGTTATGGAGAGAATAATATTTTTCTATTTTTGACAGATAGTCTATCCTGCTAGGATTTACATGAGGTATCTCACTTAATTCTAACCAACAACAAGGTGTCACTATTCCATGACTAGAAATGTAAAGGCTTCCAGATTTTACTTTACAATTAATATTTGCTGGTTCAGCACTTATCTTTTTCGTTAATTCTGAACTTACTTGACTAGGGTAGATAGTATAGACCTTTTTGCCTTCACGGTCTAAGACATCTAATTTATTTTCTTTAAATCGTGCAGTGTCTTTTCTTACAAACTGATTGAACCCTAATTCTTTACTTAATCGTTCGCATTCTTTTACTTGATGTTCATTGTGTTTGAACACTAACATATCCCATATAGCCGTTCCTCCGGCTCCTATAAATGCTTTGGCATTTTTAATTATTGTATGGAATGCTGTGCCTTTTCTATATAAACTGTGAGTATCCTCCAGACCGTCAATGCCGAACCTAACCGTGACATTTAACCTTGCTAGTGATTTCCAAAATTCTTCATCTCTAGCTGATCCATTCGTATTCATGCTTAGATTGATTTGACTATTATGTGTCCTACAATATTCAAAAATGTCTAAGGTGTCGTGTGCTATTATAGGATCTCCTAGATTACCACACATATATAATTTGTCTAGTTGTTTGATAAAATCAACATCAAACCATTCAACAAATTTGTCTAGGCGTACCTCTGATTCATCAACAAACGGACTAGTCACACCACCTTGTAGATTTCTAGCACACATAGGACAGCTGGCCTGACACTTATTTGTTATTTCTAGATGAATGGATTTAATATCGTTTATTTTATACATATCAAATCCTTTTATCTCTTTCCTATGATCATAAATCTTTTATAAAGCGGCAGCTCTAATTCCAATGCACTAATGATATTGATATGACATTGATTTTTAAATTCTTCTAGATTGTCAGCGATTCTTACATGTTCTTCAATGTTATAATTGTTGCTCTGTAATATCAACAGGCTGTTAGAAGGTAGCTGACTTAACCATAGATCATATTGGCCCTGTGTTATGTGTTCACAACTGGTATTAATTATGATGTCAGCGGAACTTTGATATAGGCACATATCTTGTGTTACAGCTTTAAACTTTCCAGCCTCCATTTCTATCTGGTTCATAGTGTTTGCGATCTTTTCACACTCTGGATCGATGTCGATACTGGTAATCTTTCCGATATAAAGATCGCTTTGGAATAACATACTAGCTAACAATCCTACCCAACCGCCATGTATATCAATATTTGGCCATGTCTTGACTAAGGATCTGTGTTTTTTAATTTCTTCTATCAACCATTCCTTACTGCGTATCTGTCCTCGCCAAAAGGCATCCATGGTCCTCATAGGATCTTTGCTCTGTCGGATAGCCTGTATCCAATGATGTAAGTGTTCAGTATCTATTTGCATTTTGGTATTTTGCTGTCTGCCGAACTTACACAGGTATCTGTAATGCAGGGCATCGGATTATCAAATAATTTAAATCCGTTAACAATATCTCCTAATGGCATGTCATGACAACTATAACTTCTTTTAACTTCTAACCCTCTTATTATAACACTTTGATATCCAGAATTACAAGTCCAACCTTTGAATTTGTTAAAACCAAATGCGTTAAATCTCTCTGCTTGATCAAACAGAAATTCATTGTCGTCGTGATCATATAATGCTATTTGATATGAATCGACTCCTTTGTCATTTTGCAGAAATCCTGTCTGCATCAGGTGTATCATTTCTTCTGTGTATCCGTTTACTACAAAACTAGCAGTAGGATCGCTTTGAGGTTTAAGAGTTACGTTGATTCCTCTCTTATATAAACGTTCACAACGGTCATATAATTCAAAAAACTTTTCAGGTATCATAACCTGATTGACTGTTAGGTAAACATTCTCATTCATTAATTGAAGGCATTTATCACCGAATTCCTGCTCACGAGCGAACTCTGCATGATAACTGGCTGTGATACTTCTTCTTTGTAACGTGCTGGTTATGTCGCACCAAGTCTTCCACCATTTGCTACCAGGGCTTAAATTGGTAGTCATGTGTATACTCTGATATGAACTTATTTTATCTTGTTCGATATGTCTAACCAAATCTAACAACTGTTTATATGCTGTTGGTTCACCTCCGCTGAAGCTCCAGTGGAATTCTGAAAAGCCATTTTGATTGGCCTGTCGTTTGATTTCATCTATCGTTCGGATATAAGTTTCTAGACTTTGATGATCAACTTTATCAGACCTGGCATACGGCCAACAGTAACTACAATTATAATTACAGAACCGACCTAATATCCAACTTACAGAGAACAACGGTTTGGTTAGCATAGTCCTCTGCCCGAACTTGATTATATTTTGAAAAGGTATTTTTTGGAATTCATGTGTCATAAACTGCTAATATTTAACCACTAAACCGTTGCTCTTCTAAATTATTTGTTATATACTAAACTGTGGTCGTGAGTGGAACACGGTAGACCTCCGGTCCGTTGCGAAACGCACTTGGGAATGGGGCGCCGACTTAGTCATAGCCTTTGTAGGTTCGAATCCTACCGACCACACCAGATTCTATTATAAGTAGAATACTACTAACAAAGAGGAAACATTATTATGTCAAACACAGTAGAACAACTAAAAGCACAATTTGAAGAATTCCTATCCGAAGATGGCAAATTCGCATCTGGAAACAATGCAGCAGGTACTAGAGCTCGTAAAGCATTACAAGAAGTAGCCAAACTAGTAAAGGCACGCCGCAATGAAATCACCGAAGAAAAGAACTCCCGCAAGGAAGCCAAGGCAGCATCAAAAGCCTAATATGGAAGACACTATCACCATAACAGGTGGTAGTGGTACTGATAGTATTACAGTCTCAGATACTGTTTATCTAGATTTGAATAACTATGGTGCTGCTATGCCTGCATTGACGTCGGCTGATATATCTGCAATAAGTTTAGATGACTTGGTGGCAACTACTTCGGTAACGTTGCCATCAACTTATACTATTGGAAATAATTGGACTACTTCAGGAACTAGTTATACCTATACGCAGGCACCTACTAACGTTCATATCGATGCCGACGGATTGACTATGAAGGAAGGTGCTGATATAAAAATCGGCGGTAAAAGTCTTACTGAAGCCATAGAAAAAATAGAAGAACGTTTAGGCATACTTAAACCTAATCCCGATTTAGAAGAACGCTGGGAAAAGTTAAAAGAGTTGCGTAAACAATACGTAGAACTAGAAAAAGATCTTCTTGAAAAAGAGAAGATAATGAAGATTTTAAAGGAAACATAATGGATGTTCGCTTGGTATCCTATTCACAACCAACAGCAGAATTTGCAGACCTTGGCGTCGACGATGCACAAGAACTCATCGCGTATTGCGCCCGTGTCAGCAACCCATCAAACCAATTCAACACAGACACATCAGAGAAACTTATTCGATACTTGGTCAAACACGCACACTGGTCGCCCCTTGAAATGGTATCAGCGTGTGTGGAAATCACAACCACAAGAGATATCGCAAGACAGATTCTTCGACACAGAAGTTTTTCCTTCCAAGAGTTTAGTCAACGATACGCTGACCCTACAAAGGATCTTAACTTCATCACTAGAGAAGCACGACTGCAGGACACCAAAAACAGACAGAACTCTGTCGAACTGGACATGGCAGACCCTGACCAAAGAGAGCTTGAACGTCTATGGGAAGAAAAACAACAAAGTGTTATTAGAGCCGCTCGTGAAGCCTACACTTGGGCTGTCACGAATGGCATAGCCAAAGAACAGGCTCGTTCAGTTCTGCCAGAAGGCAACATCGAAAGTAAACTTTATATGAACGGAACACTGCGTTCGTGGGTTCATTTTATCGAATTGCGTTCAGGCAATGGTACACAAAAAGAACATCAACTGGTAGCACTGGCCTGTGCTAAAGCTATCGCTGCTATCTTTCCTATGACTGAAAGTCTCATAAACAATGGATGAAGAACTGAAACGATTTTATGAAAACTATGAGGTCCGTGTCCTAAACGATCAAAAGCGCAGGGCACGGTATCATCCTCCTAGGTTTTTTACAGATCCAGAACGTGCAGATATCATTCGTAATGATATCGTAGAATACGAAACTGAAAAAGTTATCACGATGGAAATACCCGAGGGTCGATTACGGGCATTAATTGAATTAGAAAAACGGTTCTTCAAATGGCAACATCATACTCGCAGCGAAGTTGACTTGTTCCAAACACTGATGGACAAGGAACGAGAAGAATCCTTTTATCGCAATACCAATCCTGCCGTCCAAAAAGCCTACGAGCAATACTCAATTATGCTGAATTTGGCAGGATATCAACGAAAATTTTGAACTCTTTTTCAATTGTTATTGACATATTTTCCTAGAGATCGTATAATTAAAGTGTTCGACAGAAAGAAAATTATATGAGAAACTACTGGACTTGTTCAAAATTTGCGGATTGGATCCGCGGCACTACCAAACTAAAGTGTGGCACAGGCAAAGAATGGCGTGAATGGGAAGAGGCGGCTAAAGCCCGTTACCCAATCCGTTGGTGGCTGGCTGAAGAAGGTTTGGATAAAATCCAAGACGTTTGGTGTTTCATTCCCGAAAGGATCAACGATGTTCGATATTACATCAATAACCGCTTTGTCACTCGTACTCATTGCCTTACCGCTCATCCCCGGGATATTAAACCTGGCCGGTGGCAAGACGTGGGGAACCGCTTTCTGCCTTGCCTATTCAATGAGTTGGTTGATTTTATTGAAATAGAACAAGCCTGGCACCACTGTCTTTGGGATAGCGAAGCTCGTAAAAAATATAACTATCCTTGGTGGCGTCGCTGGTATCGCCAATGGCGTTGCCCAGAAGCAGGTATTGCCTATCTCAATTGGGCAATGACTTTGACCAACGAAGAGTTCTTAAGCGAAGCCGAGAAACACAAAGCAGAACCCACCTATCAAGCCAAAGCTGCTCGTGAAATGTTAGAACTTTACACCTGGTGGAAAGAAGTATATCCAAATCGTCCGGATGCACACGATGCCAGCGGTTGGACTGCCTACTGCAATATGCGTCGTGAAAAAGGTTATCACCTACTCGACATGGAAGATAAGACACCTGAAGAAGCAGAACAGTGCCGTACTGCTCTTGATAAGAGCCATGAAATTGAAAAAGCCTACAACGACGAGGATGAAGCCATGATGATTCGTCTAATCAAAATCCGTGAAAGCCTATGGACTTAAAAGATCCTTCTGCTTTTAGGCTCTGGGTCCAAAGACTATGGATCCAAAATTCCGAAGAACACTTGACATACGGAGAACAACCGTATAAAATACAAGAATATTGGAACCGTTACAAGTGGTGGATTAAAAGAGAATATCAACATCAAAAGGAAAAAAATGCTGTTCGATGAACACAGTGATAGCGAAAGCCATATCGATCTATATAGAAAGTATATGTCTTTTAATAAAGTTATGCTCGAAGAATACAGTGCTTTAGAAATAGCATCTATCATGGTAATTCAAGGATTGAGTTTTTATAAGACTGTAATGGATGATGAAGATTATCAAAAAATTGTAAAAAATATATACGACCGAAGAGATTCAGTACACACATTTGAATAATATGAAAACACAAATCCCAGCAGAAGGTATCATGTTAACCGGTGACTACGGAGATTCTAAATTCTATAAAGTAGTCTGCGGTTGCGGCCAACCCGATCATAGTATTGACTTCGAAGTTGAAGCAGCCGAAACTGGAATCAATGTTAATACCTATGTGTCCGCTAAAACTGATTATTGGACAGAATCTATTAAAAAGTGTTACGATGTCGACAATCCTTATCTGCAAGAATTAGATTGGGCGTTGAAAGATATCTGGAACGGTTTTATCACCCGTTTGAAACTTACTTGGCGTGTTTGGACCAAAGGATATGTTCAGTGCGAAACAACAATCGCTATGAGTGAACAGCAGGCTTTTAACTATGCAGAAACTCTAAAGTCTGCTATTAAAGATGTAAAAGCATTCCGCAGTAAAAATGATCCGACAAACAAGGCAGCATCTAAAATTGCAAACGAAGGAGATTGTGTATGACAACTAACCCTAAAGGCTCTTGGCCATTCTCACCCAGCGAAGCTCCGGAACCAATCTCGGAAGATTTAGAAGCACAGAAGATAGCAGAACAGCAAAAACTCATTGAAGTTCTAAAGTTTACACCACGCACATATAAAATCAGTATGTGGGGCTACGGTGGCGAACGAGTGATGGGCACAGTAGACAAAACAATTTGGGATTACTGTAACGATAATCAAGTTGACTTACAAGAAATCGCCTGGGGCGATGAAGATACTGTAGAAGAAATGGGTCTTGATATAGATATGCTGCCATTTCCTCCGGGCCAGTGGTACGAGTGTGATGACATGGGACACATCAGCGGTGTAAGTCGTAACGCAGGCACACTTCAAATCGAAGACGAAAATGGTAACACTATATTTGAAAAATCTCTCGACGATATCACAGGCGGTGGCTGCGACGGAGAACCAGATTGGTGTTGCGATGATGAAGTATGGGCAGGTTCAAAGTCTAAAGATACAGTAGTGTTTATCGGTGTTTCAAACGAAAAAGGTACTTTCTTTGAAGCTGATCTCGAACTCAAGGCACCTTTTGATATCACTAAGTTAGAATTGCATTATGACGAGTTCGACGGTGAAGAAATTGTCACTGGCATAGTCTACGATGGTGAAGATATCGACAACTGGGGTGGTAGCACCGACGGCAAGAGTTCAGACATGAACATGGTCTTGATCACGGACGATGAAGGGAATTGGGAACGTTACGAACCAGAAGAAAAAGATTGGGGACATCCTCCAATCGGTTCAAGTCCAAGTGACTGGGAAAAGTCACCTAGATTTAAGTTTTCAAAAGTTAAACCCACTGTAGAGGGATGGTACAGTGCAGTATGGCATAGCTTTGGAACTACCTACGGCACACTATATTGGAACGGTACAGAGTTTGGTGAATGGGAACATGGACAATTTAAACCTGTAGCGGGTGTTGATACATGGCAAGGTTATAACTGGGACACAAGTTCTTGGGTCAATCAGCCGCCAGAACCAGTAGATGTTATTTGTGATAATAAAGAATGTGGCTGGGTAGGCAAAGGAGCAGATCGTCGTACTGATGATGATTATAATGATCATTGTCCAGAATGCGATGGTACAGAGTTTAGTTGGATTGACTATGATCCAGATACCAAAGAAGGTCGCGCTAATCGTAAAAAATACTGTAAAGAGTGGGATCCTGCTGATGCATTGGAAAAAATCTGCAAGGCGTTTCCTATGACAGAATCAGACAAAGATGTATGACCAAAATTTCTAAAAGTCCTGAACGACATTCTTTCCAAAAAGAAGGGTATGTCAAGCGTCAGGCAGAAAAAGGCGAACCCGTCAATGAAGATTATCTTGATTACTTTCAAAAGGTAATCGAAGATCACAACAGCAAGTTTGACGACCCCGAGTCTCACAAAAACAATATGGAATATGATCTCCTGACCACTGATTGGATTTTGGAGAAAGTTCGTGCGTCTGAATCGTATGCTCAAAACTTATATGCGGCTATGTGTAATAATGGGTTTATTAAATTGGAAGTCATTCCTGTGCTCAAAGGTGAGGAATGGGGTTGCTCTTGGAGATATGCTGGAGGCATACTCGCAGATATGCGGCAAGAGGGTGACTATATAGATTGGTATTGTTCTGGTATCCGTGGCGGAATGAGCTATGATGATGAAATTAAAAATGGATTTGCTCCAGAAGGTTGGATTACCGACGAGATCCGGAATGATCTCCAACGTCTTGGCTGGGCAGTGGCGCCTGGTGGAGATTGGGAAAATTTTAACACCAAAGGAGAAAAGGTAAAATAAAATGACCTGGGAACTTTATGAGGTCTGGACTGAAGACGAAATCGGGCATCAAGAATTGGTAGAAACTACCAAAAGTCTAAAAGAAGCCCAAACTTTAGCAGAACATGCACTTGTAGAAGGTGCATATATGGCAGTTATCTATAAAGAACATGAAGACGGTGACACCGAAGAAATTGAGCGGTTGACATTAGGATGATTTGGTGCTATAATATATACATTATTAAACAGCAAGGAGTGAATCTAAATGGCTACTAAACTCAAAAAAGCTAGTATCGCTATTCGCCAAAATAAAAACAAAGACCTAAGCCCTCGTTGGGACGGTGCTGATGAATGGACTGGCGAGCAGTTTTCTAAAAATTTCCGTGTAGCGATGGAATATTATCGACTTGAATTTAGTTCAAAAGATCTCAAACCTAAGATCGTTGAATGGATGAAGACACAGGGTTGGCATCCAGACAGCATCACAGAATTTAAAAAGACCAAAGACAATCGTTGCTCCGGTACTATGGGCGGGTTGGCCGCATGTTTTCTGCGGGGCATGCCCGAAGTTCATGCAGGTTTCAATGAAGGGCGTGATTCTGCTAAATGGTTAGAAGAACAGATCAATAAAGTAATTGCTGAGGGCAAGGACGATACCGAATCTGAAGAAATTACTGAGAAAAAAGAAACTGCTCCCGTAGTTTCTATCCAGGATCGTGTTCGTGAAGCTACTTTCAACATGACTGAAGAAATCGAAGAAGCCATTGAATCATTCAGTGCTGATCCCGAATCTTTTGATCCTAAGCAATTCAAAATCCTTAATTTGCTTAAAGGCAAACAGGCTAAAGCCGCACACGCTCGTATTATCCGTGATTTCTATAAACGTCAATACGAAGAATATCTTGAAGTTGCCGAAGGTAAATGTGATCAACTCAAAGAAGCGTATTCACATATTAGCAAAACACAATTGAAAAAGATCACAGCATTTTATCACGATATTGTTGGTGCTTGCGAAATGCTCATGCAAGAAGCTAAGGTTAACAAGAAGCCACGTGCTAAAAAGGCTGTTCCTGCAGAAAAGATCGTCGCTAAACTCAAATACATGAAGAGCGAGCAGACTCTAAAACTAGTGTCTATCAATCCTGCAGATATCATCGGAACCAAAGAACTTTGGATTTACAACACCAAAACTCGCAAGTTGGGCAAGTATGTTGCGGGAGAATTTAGTGAGCTCGGAGTTAAAGGAACTACAATCACTGGCTACGATGAAATCAAGAGTGTGCAAAAAACATTGCGTAAGCCAGATGAGCAACTTAAATCTTTTAAAGATGCTGGTAAAGTAGCACTACGCAAGTTCCTTGAGGACATTAAAGCAGTAGATATCAAGCTCAACGGACGCATCAACGAAGATACTATCCTACTTAAAGTACAGTAAATAGTAGAGTACAAGGAAGGGGCGGTTGCCCCTATCCTTGATAAATACTTTACTATGAGCAAAACACCTATCGATTCAGCCTTATCGGCACTTGCAGAAGCATTAAAAGATCCGCAATCTGGCGCTGGACAGCGCACAGAATCTCTTGTATTTTCTGTAGAAGATGCAAACCCCAAGGGTTTACATTGGACCGGTAACGGATACACTAAACAATTAATTTTTGCATCTAACCCTGATAGATTCTTCCTATCAGAAAATGTAGATCTAGCCAGAGGCAAAAGTTATCACATTAACGGAATTAAACTTCTTGATGAAAAAGAACTAGGCGCTAGTATATCAAAAAGTAGTTTAAGAGAAGTTGGTGTTTTAAGAGGACTTATAGTAGAAGGTTCACTGAGCGTTAACCAATGTTTGTATTACGACGGTGTTAACGATAGATTAGGATTGGGTACAGATCAACCCAAAGCCAGTATCAATCTAGTAGAACTTACTGGTGTAGATATTATCATCGGATCTCAAGACACTAATCGTGCAAAGATAGGCACTGCTAATGTCACAGACGTAGAAATCGTAACAGACAACACAGCCAGAATCACAGTAAGCTCTAATGGCAATATTTCTTTAGGTAATAAGAATGAAATGCCTATCAGTGTTAATGTACACGGCACTATGTCTATCAATGTTAACACACCAGATCCTAGAGCACAACTACAAGTGGCTGGTGCCGTTAAATTCAATAATAAATTACATCTCAGTGGCAATGCTGCTCCAACAAGTGGCACATACAATATGGGCGATATTGTATGGAATTCAGAACCTCAACAAAGAAAATTCATTGGTTGGGTTTGTGTAAGAGAGGGTTCGCCTGGAATCTGGTGCGAGTTCGGCGAAATTAGATAAGTGCTCAAAGCTCTAGTCGTAGGCAACGGCGAAAGTCGTAAGGGCATAGACCTAGAAAAATTCCAAGAAACATATACAACAATCGGTTGTAATGCTCTACATAGAGACTTTACAACCGATCATCTTATCTGCTGCGATAGACGAATGGCTGCAGAAGCTACCGAAAATCTCCTAACCAAAAACACATTGATCTATGTTCGAGATCATTGGTATCACTATTTTCGAAAGATAGAAAAGAATAAAAATATAAGACAGTTACCGACTATTCCTTATATCGGCGAACTAAAAAAAGATCAACCCGAGCATTGGGGTAGTGGAGGATATGCTGTTTTATTAGCTGCATCCTTGGGATTTAAAGATATCACATTATTAGGTTTTGATTTATATCCTAGTGTCGAACGTGTGAATAATATCTATAAAGGAACTGCTAATTATGCAAAGGCAGAATCTCAACCAGTAGATTATTCATATTGGGTTTATCAGATCGGTCTCGTCTTTAAACACTATCCGAACGTAAAATTTACTATCCTTAACAAAGAAGGATGGACTATTCCCGATGATTGGAAAAAAAATAATGTGACATTTGTTGCATTATAAATACACAGGTAGTATACTACTGCAATAGTGGTCTTCAATGGCATTCATCCCACTCTAAATATTCTGCATGTCATCAAACTTGCTACTTTTTAAAAGGAGACTAGAGATGGCAAAATTTTACTCAACAAAAACTTACGGTAACGACAGAGGTCTGAGTTGCTGTTTTAGACAATGGCGTGCCACACACAGCCATTGCTCACTGCTACATGGCTACTCAATTGGTATCAAACTAATTTTCGAATGTGACACATTAGACGAAAAGAATTGGGGCATGGACTTCGGTGGACTCAAAGATTTCAAAGAATGGGCAGACTATATGTTTGACCATACTACTGTGATCGCACAAGATGATCCACTGTTAGATAGATTTAAAGCAATGGCTGGTTGGAGCAGTGATCCAGAGCACGATGGCAATCCAGAACGTGTACAAACAGAACCGTACCGCCGCAAAGGTGCCTGTGACCTGCGCATCGTAGAGGGTGTGGGCTGTGAACTGTTTGCCAAGATGTGCTACGAAAAGATGGATTGGCTATTAAAGAACGGTAATCATCGTTATCCACTGAATCCAACTGTTCGTATCAAATCTGCAGAAGTATTTGAACACGCAGGTAATTCTGCTATCTACGAAGGATAATTGATTAGATGTGGCGCATATGGGCCAAGGCTCTCGGAGAAAAATCAGGTCAGAATGACAGAGAAGCAGATAAGATCGCTATCATTAGGACATGTATCGTTGCTTGCTATATCATTACTAATCTGTTTATTATCGCAGGAGTCATAAGGCACTGGTAAATAGAAATATGCGTACATTTAATATCAATAGAATCGTAGCCAGCAATGATAATAAGATTTTTGTCATTGCTGGACCTTGCCAAATCGAAAGTCAAGATCATGCTGAACAAACCGCAGGTGCCATCAAAGAAATCTGCGATAGTTTAGATATTGATCTGATCTATAAAAGCAGTTTCGACAAAGCCAACAGATCTAGTATTTCTACCAAACGCGGCATTGGTATCGACGAGGGTCTCAAAATATTAAATTCTATCAAACATGAATTTGGTATTCCTATTCTAACCGACATACATGAATCCTATCAAGCATCTTTGGTAGCAGATGCAGGCGTAGATGTAATCCAAATTCCTGCATTCCTGTGCAGACAAACTGATTTATTATTAGCCGCAGGACAGACTGGACGTGCGATAAATGTCAAGAAAGGTCAATTCCTAGCACCGCATGATATGAAAAATGTCGCAGAAAAGATTGCCTCAACAGGCAATGAACGCATCATGTTATGCGAAAGGGGTTATACACATGGATACAATAATCTTGTGGTCGATATGCGTAGTTTACCTATTATGGCACGTACTGGTTATCCCGTGGTGTTTGACTGTACACATTCTGTCCAGGCTCCTGGCGGAATGGGAACAATCTCAGGAGGAGATCGCGAAATGGTGCCCTACTTGGCGAGGGCTGCTGTAGCTACCGGATCAGTTGCTGGAGTATTCATTGAAACACACGAAGATCCAGATAATGCCCCGTCAGACGGACCTAATATGGTACGCCTGGATAAATTAAAAGAACTATTAGAAGACTTGGTGGCCATAGATGGAATTGTCAAAAGAAGAACGCAAACGAATTAAACGAGAAGCTAAGGCAGCAAAAGCTAATCGTCCAATCTTACAAACTATAGATCCCCACGTTCAAGTTACAGTCCTCTGTGTTAAGTTCGGAGGAAAATATAGACGAGATTATGTTGAACGACTAAGAAACATGGTCTCTAGACATATGACCATTCCCTACGAATTTGCCTGCTTAACTGATGATCAACACCCCATAGAAGGTGTAAGAACTATCTATCAAAAAAATGCTGGATATGCCAAAGGATGGTGGCATAAGGTTCATATGTTTGATCCATCGTTACCTATCAATGGCAGGATATTATATTTTGATCTTGATGTAGTTATACACAATAACATTGATAAATTGGCGCAGACATTTACTAACGAGTTCATGGGCATACACGATTTTAATAGAAAATTTTATGCCAACTGGAAAAATCTAAACAGTAGCGTCATGGCATGGAATCACGGTACACAAAATCATATTTGGGATCTTTATAAAGATAAACCCAGCGAAGCACAGAGATTGCAAGGTGATCAAGATTGGATTTGGAAAACATCAAAAGACCGTATTAAATTCTGGCCTAGAGAATGGATACAAAGTTACAAATGGGAAATACGTTCTAGAGAAGAATTAACGATGTTAAATGGAAAACGACAGTTCAAAGATGTCAAGGACAACATCGACATCCATCCAGAATGTTCTGTAGCAGTATTTCACGGGGATCCAAATCCTCATGACGTAAAGGATAAATTTGTAGTTGACAATTGGTACTAAAAGTTGTATAATAACTGTATGACTAAACGTATCGGCTTCGCTTGCAAATGGATAGACCATCCCGGACAGGTAGATGGTATTAAACCCAAAGATGACTGCAAAAAATACAACACAGGTTCCACTACAGTAGCCTGGTTAAATAGACAAACCAAAGATGTGGCTGTAGAAAAACTATGGTCGTTAATGGAACAGAACATAGGTGCTTGCCACATTCTTGTAGAACGTGTAGGGGGTTTAGATGAAGATCTTAGAATGGTACGACTCAGCAGCGATATACTGCCTGTATACACTGAGCCTACTTGGAGCTGGTTTTGGCGGCAACCCGATGTCAGGGCCTATTGCGAAAAAGCATTTGGAAAATTGGGAACTGTGGCTCGCGAGAAGTCTGTTAGGCTTAGTTTTCATCCCGGCCAGTTTACTGTCCTTGCTAGCGATAATCCGGATATCGTCAATAGGAGCATAGAAGAATTTGAATACCATGTGGACATGGCTCGTTGGATGGGCTACGGCAAGACGTTCCAAGACTTCAAAATCAACGTCCACATCGCAGGTAGACAAGGACCGATGGGCATCGTTGCTGCGTTGGATAGGATGACACCCGAAGCAAGAAATACCCTTACAATCGAAAACGACGAAATAACATGGGGCATAGACTCTAGTCTTGAACTGGTCAATCACTGTGCCCTTGTTTTAGACATCCACCATCATTGGATCAACTCCGGAGAATATATTGAAGCAACTGACGACCGTGTTAAAAGGATTATTGATAGCTGGCGCGGTGTGCGGCCTGTTATACATTATAGTGTTTCACGGGAAGAACATCTTACTGACCATCCCAGACACGAGCGTCCCTCTCTTGGTACGCTGATGGAGAGTGGACACAAAAAATCAAAACTCAGAGCCCATTCAAACTTCTACTGGAATACAGCAGTGAATCAATGGGCTCTGAGTTTTAGAGACGACTTCGATATTATGTGCGAAAGCAAGGCTAAGAACTTAGCCTCGTTTGCACTCTACGAAGAAGCAAAGTAAATTACTTAGCTTTTGGTTTGCGACCTGCCTTTTTTGGAGCTGCTTCTTTTTTAGGAGCAGCTTTTTTTGCAGGTGCTTTCTTTGCCGGTGCAACTGATTTAACAACAGCTTCTGTGGCTTTTTCAGCTACAGGAGTCGGAGCAGGTGCTGCTTCAACTGCTGGTGTTTCAACTTTATATGGGGCTTCCGCAGTTGCTTCTGCTGGCTTACCGCCAAATAGTTTTTTAATTAAACCTAACATGGTAAAATCTCCTTGTGGTTTATTTAGTACGGTAAATATTAATATGTTACATTTTATTAAAAGTCTAAACGAATCCAATGATAAACGTGAAATTTATCAGGATAAACTCAAGTTCGATAAAAAAGAACTCGAACCTGTGATGAGCGAAGCTACAGTCAAATATCACTATGATGGGCTGGCTTCCAAATATTCAGAACGATATAACAAAGGTGAAGGCGATGCTGATTTCAACTACGGCGGTGCTATGCTGCACAACATCTTCTTCGCTAATCTTACCCCTCCTAGAGCTGCTAATAAACCCGAGGGGCTCAGTAAATCTATCATAGACGACAAGTATGGCAGCTTTGACAAGTTCAAAGAAGCCGTGGAAAAAACTGCTATGAGTATACAGGGCAGCGGTTGGCTATATATGGATAAGTCTGGTGAAATACAGACTATACGCAATCATGAATATAAGAAGAACATGAAGATTGCACTGTTGATCGATTGGTGGGAACATGCTTGGGCCCTTGATTATCAACAGGACAAAGCCAAATACCTTAACAACATTTGGCGTATCATCAACTGGGAAGTTGTTGATATTCGACTACAAGGAGCATAAAATGTTAGATACAATCTTATTATTATTG
>JACCEB010251804.1_pt1 | contig 22493 bp, 25 predicted proteins | sample 7454761 | NCBI WGS metagenome assembly JACCEB01 (sample SAMN15323454, study PRJNA562643) | freshwater metagenome | isolation source: river surface water | place: USA:Blue River Watershed | collected 2017-08-18 | reverse complement strand
CCTCAATCTCACCCGTTGCAATTGTGATCGATGTATTTTTCGCGAGGCGAGCATGCAAGTCAATTGCATCAGGCGAGAACGGCTCCTCTAACCAGTACGGGTTGTATTTCTCAAAGCGCCGGACATATTCCATCGCGGTTGGCAAATCACGCCAGGCATTATTTGCATCGAGCGTTAGTAATACATCATCACCGACAGCACTACGGGCTGCCTTCACCCGAGCCTCTTCCTCACGGGGCGACAAGCGCCCTACTTTCATCTTGACTGCCTTAAACCCTAATTTGACAAAGGATTCCATCTCCTTACCCAATTTGGCTGGAGTTTTTCCCTCTAAATAGTAGCCGCCGCTTGCGTATGCCGGCACTCGGTCATCAACCACACAGCCCATAAACTGATGTAAGGGTAAACCGACGGAGCGAGCATTGAGATCCCAAATGGCAGTATCCAGAATGGAGATGCCCCGCATTACCGAACCCGAGCGTCCCTGGAGGATGGATTCCGAGTACATCTCATTCCAAAGGCCTTCACTACGATGGCTATTCTGGCCAATCAACCTAGGAGCCAAAAGTTGCTCAACTGCTATCTTGGCAATCTCTCCTGCAGCAGAGCCGACATAACAAAAGCCGATACCTTCAATACCCTCTTTACTTCGCACTTTGACAATGCAGTAGTGGCGCTCATGAACGGTTCGGGTTGAAAACGAAGTAACAACATCTAATGGAATAGGAACAGCGGCAACATGGACAGACTCAATAATTGGCATTTTTTCCTCTACCAGGTATCAATCAAAGAAAAACGATTGTAGCGATTATTTTCCTATCGCTTCAGCAAGGCAGCGCTTCATAAAGGTATCTTTAGCCGCGTCAATTAATTTACGCTGACGAGCTGTGCGCTCACACTCCAATTTGGCAGTCTTCATGCAATCCTCAAAACTTACTGATTTTGAGCCAGGGTTTGATATGTTTTGTGCGGATGATTGTTCGGAGCAGGTCTTTCCCCACGCTTCCGATAAGGGAATAAAAGAAAGCAAGGCTGCGGTTATCAAACATAGTTTCATGATCTGCACCTTCATGGGCTAGCGTGACCATCATACCCACTTTGCATGGATAAAAATGTTGCAGTACCGCATAATTTATATCGATGCGTGTAGCTATATTGGATAATCATGCTGTGATGCCAAAAAATATCCCACGAGCGGGTTGGACAAGCGCGTTATTTCAGCGATTGCTTTTATTGAGCTTACTGGTAGGCTTTGTTTTTCTGAGCCCCCCAAGCTTTGCTCAATCGTCGCCAAACGTAAAGACGAATCCTACCGATAATCAAAAGGGGATTCAGGTAAATCAGCGCAAGTCTAATAAGCCTTCAAATCAAAGCGCTCCTCTACAGAGTAAGGTTGTGAAAGAAATTACTCCTTCGCTTACTGACCCTGGAACAGAAGAGTACAGTCAATTTGATCTAGCTCCGGAATTTCGGATTGCGCGCGGATGCATGAAAAGAGGCTTTCGTGAAAGTAATCTACCTGAAAGAATTGGTATTACTGATCCTGATTTTGTGGAGTACTTTAAAAATCAAACCGCACGTTTTTTTAACAGCATTCAAGGCCCCTGTATTCCTTATGTCGCTGCTTTTGGTAAGCGCAATCGCTTTGAGGCACTCAGCGTAATGAATGGTCCGATTCGAAATGCAAAATCCCAAATTCTCACATTTACCCCATCGACCTTTAGCGGCTTTCTCGTTCAAGAAGAGAATTTGGTTGATCAAATGCAGTTCTGGACTGAGTTATTTATTCCCTTGCGCGAAGTCCTCTATGACCCACAGCGTCTAGGCGACAAACTTCCGGTAGAGCTTGTTTGGGAACTCAACTCAATCGTGAAACAAATTTATCCCGATGATTCTTCTTCTCTTGAAAACAATCCTAAGCAGGTTCGCGTCATCATTGATTTTGGTTCACGAGATCGTTGGGCCCAAATTTGGGCAATTGAGATTGAAAATCAGCAAACCAAACAAGTGCTGGCGAATGCATTTTGGTTAAATCGTAGCGATATACCCGGATCCTTTTTTACCTCGAATGGTGAATCCATTGAGCGTAGTTTTTGGACAAACCCGCTAAGCTATCGACGCATTTCTCGGGGGGTTGGACAAGTGCCCATTCGGTCTAAACCAAACCCTAACAATCCCCAAGCCCAAAACAAAGATCGTCGCTATCGCACACATATGGGCATTGACTATGCCGCTCCCACCGGTACTCCGGTGTTTAGTGTGGCCGATGGTAAAGTTGCTTATATTGGTTTTAGTGGCGCCTATGGAAAGTTAATCATCATTGATCATCCTGGCAATTACCGCACATACTATGCTCATTTGAGCAACTACAATAATGAGCTTGCTGTGGGTAACGATATTCGGCGAGGAATTGAGATTGGTTATGTAGGCTCTACTGGAAGATCCACCGGTCCTCACTTGCATTACGAATTACGTAAGAATGGCATTTACGTAGACCCTTACAATCCAAAGATTCAGCTCGATTTATGGTCAATGCGACCCAGTGATAGCGGACAATTTACCAAACAGCTCTTATTGCTTGGTACGATCGATGAACAATAGTCTTTCTATGTCAAAAACTCTTCGCCTAGAATCAATTACCTGTATTCGTGGAGGTAAAACTTTATTTGCAGATCTGTGTCTAGCGATTGAGCCAGGAACAATTCTACGGATAGCAGGAGAGAACGGTTCGGGCAAATCCAGCCTCTTGCGCATGATGTGTGGCTTACTGCCCGCTCATTCGGGGCAGATTTTTTGGGGCGATGATTTAATTCAGGAGGATCGCGATCAGTTTCATAGTGACCTTGTCTATCTCGGTCACGTCCCCGCCCTAAAAGCCGATCTCACTGCCATTGAGAACGTGGTGCATCTTGCACTACTGGCTGGCTTATCCATTTCGACCGACGAGGCTTTTGATGCTCTTCATCAAGCTGGTCTCTCAAATCAAGCCCATCGTTCGATTCGCACCCTCTCTCAAGGTCAAAAACAACGTATTGCCTTAGCGAGGTTGCACCTACCAAACCCGAAAGCGCTCTGGCTATTAGATGAGCCATTTAATGCGCTTGACCAAGCCGCGAATCAAGCGCTCCAATCTTTATTACTAGAGCACGTTCAACGCGGTGGAATTGTTGCACTCAGCAGTCATCAATCCTTAGCGATTGATGATGGCCCTCACGTCATGCAGCTTGCCTTATGAGCCAATCTGCATCCACCCTCTCGATCTTTGCGGGGATAATTCGTCGCGATCTACAGCTGGCTCTGCGTCGTAAAAGTGATAGTCTCTCCGCACTGATCTTTTTTGCTGTCGTTGCCAGCCTCTTTCCTCTAGGCATTGGTCCCGAAACTAAGTTATTGATGCAAATTGCGCCCGGTATGCTGTGGATTGCAGCGCTATTAGCATCGTTGCTATCTTTGCATAAAATGTTTGCAGAGGATTTTTTTGATGGTTCCCTCGATCAAATTCTGTTAGCCAAACTTCCTCTTCCACTTGCAGTCTTAGCAAAAACCATTGCTCATTGGATTAGCAGCGGCCTTTTGCTAGCCTTACTCTCACCGATTCTGGCTTTGCAATTTAACCTCCCGATTGAAAGTGTTGGGGTTCTCTTTTTGTCGCTACTTCTTGGCACTCCCATACTCAGTCTGGTTGGCTCCATTGGGGCTGGACTGACTTTGGCTAGCCGGGGTGGTGGCACCCTTTTGTCCTTAATTGTTTTGCCCTTGCTCGCGCCAGTCCTTATTTTTGGCGCCGGTGCAGTTGAGGCCTATCAAGCAGGTCTGGGCGTTAGCGCCCATTTTTCCCTATTGGGAGCCATCTTAGCAATTGCCCTATTTCTAGCCCCATTGGCAACTGCAGCTAGCTTACGCATTGCCTTAGAGTAATTCTGATGAATCTATTTATTGCACTTACAATACTTTTTCGATACTACTCCCACTAGCGCGTGATCTATTTTGTCTTTTCGTGATAACAATTGGTTTAAGTACGCAGCCCCACAGCGCTTTTATGAGCTCTCTGGGAATCTAATCCCATGGTTTACGGTAAGTGGTGTGATCATGACGATCATCGGCCTGATCATTGGTCTTGGCGTTGCGCCAAGCGATCATCAACAAGGTGACTCCTATCGGATTATTTTTATTCATGTACCTGCTGCCTGGATGTCAATGCTGATTTATGTTGTCATGGCATTTTGGGCTGCGATTGGCCTCATCTTTAATGCCCGTTTAGCCAGCATGTTGGCGCTATCGCTTGCGCCGACCGGTGCCATCATGACCTTTATCGCTTTGTGGACGGGTGCAGTATGGGGTAAGCCTACCTGGGGAACCTGGTGGGTTTGGGATGCACGACTCACCTCTGAACTCGTTTTGCTGTTTTTATATTTTGGCTTTTTATCGCTTCACGCCTCGATTGATGACGTTCGCAAAGCAGATCGTAGTGCTGCCTTATTAGCAATTGTTGGGGTTATAAACGTACCCATTATTTATTTTTCAGTGAAATGGTGGAACACCCTTCATCAAGGTGCCTCGATTAGTTTGACCAAAGCACCAACGATGGCGACACAAATGTTAAGCGGTATGCTAATTATGGTTCTTGCCTTTTGGATGTACTCGATTGCGGTTGCCCTGTATCGCTGTCGCATCCTCATCCTAGAACGTGAACGTCATACCGCCTGGGTTCGGGAGATCGTCTGATGTTCTACTGGTCCAGTTTCTCTGATTTCTTGAACATGGGTGGCTATGCCCTTTATGTTTGGGGGTCTTATTTGGTAACCGTTTTAGCCCTCATCATCGAGCTTGTGAGGCTCAGAAGCAGAAATCGAGCACTCAGAAAAACCCTAATCTCTGAATTCAACGAGACTCCTAAAAATTAGGCAAAATACGAGGTTATGAAACCCCGTACAAAACGCGGTCTTGCGATCGCAGGTGGTCTAGCCTCTTTAGGAATTGCAGCCTATCTCGTCTTACAAACCTTTCAAAGTAATTTGGTTTTCTTCTTTAGTCCCTCTCAGGTAGTAGCTAATGAAGCGCCCAAAAATAAATCATTTCGGATTGGCGGCCTTGTCAAAGAAGGAAGCGTTGTGCGGGATCCCGGTGGACTCAAAGTCTCTTTTATTGTGACCGATACAGCGCACGATGTTCGCGTTCAATACGAAGGCTTACTGCCTGATCTTTTTAAAGAAGGCAAGGGTGTGGTTGCGCAAGGACAACTCGGTGCCAATGGAATTTTTGCAGCCAAACAAGTGCTTGCTAAACACGATGAGAACTATATGCCGCCAGAAGCTGCGCAAGCACTTGAACAAGCCAAATCAAAGCAGCCTCAATCTTCACCCACGCTCAAAGAATCGCTTGGGGATAAAAAGTGATTGCTGAACTGGGTCAGTATTCCCTCATATTGGCATTATTTACAGCCATCATTTTGGCCGTGTTTCCGCTCGTGGGCGCACAAGGTAATCGCCCGCAACTCAATGCCATTGCCAGGCCTGCTTCGTGGGGTCTTTTTATTTGGGTGGCCATTTCCTTCATCTGTCTGACCATTGCCTTTATTGACAATGACTTCAGTGTTTTATACGTCGCCCAAAATTCCAACTCCAATCTCCCGCTCATTTATCGTATCTGTGCAGTATGGGGTGGTCACGAAGGATCCATTTTGTTATGGGCGCTCATGCTCGCTGGCTGGACCTTAGCGGTCGCTTTATTTTCCAAGCATCTGCCTGACAAAATGGTAGCCCGAATTTTGGGCGTAATGGGTGTTCTCAGTATTGGCGTACTCTTATTTACGCTACTTACTTCTAACCCCTTCGATCGTTTATTTCCTCCTGCTCCAGAAGGCAGAGATCTCAACCCGCTCCTTCAAGATCCAGGGATGATTATTCATCCGCCATTTTTATATATGGGCTATGTGGGTTCTGCTGTGGCCTTTGCCTTTGCCATTGCTGCCTTACTATCGGGTCGTCTTGATGCCGCATGGGCGCGCTGGTCACGCCCGTGGGTGACCACTGCATGTTGCTTTCTCACCATTGGTATTGCCTTAGGCAGTGCCTGGGCATATTGCGAACTCGGATGGGGCGGTTGGTGGTTCTGGGATCCGGTTGAAAATGCATCGTTCATGCCATGGTTAGTTGGTACTGCATTAATCCACTCACTTGCAGTTACTGAAAAGCGGGGTGGCTTTAAGATGTGGACTGCCCTCTTGGCCATCCTTGCCTTCTCCCTCTCTTTATTGGGCACCTTCTTAGTGCGCTCTGGTGTAATCACCTCGGTTCATGCGTTTGCAACTGATCCAGAGCGAGGTGTTTTTATATTAGGTTTCTTAGCTTTCATTGTTGGCGGATCACTACTCCTATTTGCATGGCGCGCTCCCAGAGCCAATATCGGAGGTCATTTTGAGACCGTTTCGCGTGAGGGCATGCTACTCGTTAACAATGTTTTATTACTGGTTGCAGCCGCAGCTGTTTTGTTGGGAACCCTCTACCCCCTCATCTTAGATGCTCTCAATCTTGGGAAAATCTCGGTGGGCGAGCCTTACTTTGAGGCTGTCTTTGTGCCTCTCATGACCCCTGCTCTCTTCTTAATGGGTGTTGGCCCCATCGCACGTTGGCGTCAATCACCTCCCATTGAGCTTGCGCTTAAATTAAAGTGGGCTTTTGCTGTGAGCGCCATTACTGCGGTGATTGCGCCCTTGTTGCTACGCTCATGGACTCCCATGATTGGTTTTGGATTTTTGGTATCAGTATGGATTATCAGTTCTGGTATCACTCAACTAATCGATCGGGCACGCATTAATCCAAGCAGAACCTGGTGGCAAAATTTACGGATTCAGCCAGCTGGCTATTACGGCATGCTATTGGCTCATTTTGGTGTCGCCATTTTTATTATTGGTATTACGGCAGTGCGTGGTTTTGAAACCGAACAAGATGTCCGCATGCAAATTGGTAGCGTCTCTCAATCGGGTGGCTACGACTTCAAGATGGTGTCCTTAAAAACGGTTCAGGGTCCCAATTACGCAGCTGTTCAGGGTCATTTTGATGTCAGCAAAAACGGCAAGCTCGTCACTAGCCTCTTTCCTGAAAAGCGCATCTATACGGCTAGCCAAATGCCGATGACCGAAGCCGCCATTGACTCTGGTCTCACCCGCGACCTGTATGTCTCATTGGGTGAGCCCATTGCCGAAAACGAATGGAGCGTGCGCATTTATCACAAACCTTTTGTCGATTGGATCTGGGGTGGTTGTTTTCTGATGGCCCTGGGTGGCTTCTTGGCAATCACCGATCGCCGCTATCGCAAGAAAGAGGCGTGAGATGAAGCGCTACCTCATCCCACTGGCCGTCTTTCTAGTGCTACTGGTGTTTCTGGCAATAGGCTTGCAACTCAAGCCCCGTGAAGTGCCCTCACCATTCATTGGCAAACCGGCGCCAAACTTTGCTCTACCCATTTTAGGTAAAGAGCCAAACTCCTTCACGCCCGAGCAAATGAAAGGCCAGGTTTGGGTTTTGAATGTCTGGGCATCGTGGTGCGTAGCGTGTCGGGAAGAGCATCCCCTGTTGGTTGACTTTGCAAAAACGCAAACTACCCCACTGATTGGACTGGATTACAAAGATAAGCCCGAGGCAGCCAAGGCATGGTTAAAGCAGTTTGGCGATCCCTATCAACTCTCGATTTCTGATCTAAATGGTCAAGTCGGAATTGATTATGGTGTGTATGGCGTGCCCGAGACCTTTGTGATCGATCGATCTGGAATCATTCGCTATAAACATATTGGCCCACTCACCAAAGAAGCAATTGAGCAGAAAATGATTCCCTTAATTGCGAAATTACAGCAATGAAATCAGCGGTTCATTTCCTCTGCGCTACTCTTGTGCTGATGTGTGGCATGACTGGTGGTGCAATTGCCCAAGCAAATAGTGCTAGTGTTACTGCAGCCCCCACAGCACCGCCGGTGGCAAGCGACCCTGCTCTCGAAAAAAAAGTGTTAGAGCTCTCCAATGAACTTCGTTGCCTTGTCTGTCAAAATCAAACCATTGCAGATTCGAATGCCGACCTGGCTGTGGATCTTAAAAATCAAGTACGTAAGCAACTAAGCGAGGGTCGCTCAAAAGAAGAAATCCTGAAGTACATGACAGAACGCTATGGTGATTTTGTTTTATATAAGCCACCGTTTAATGCCGCTACCATCATGCTATGGGTGGGTCCATTTGCATTAATGGTATTGGGCCTCTATTTTTTAATGCGCCAGATTAAGCAACGTCGTCACGATCTCTTAGCGGAATCCTTTTCAGCAGCAGAGATTGAGCGCGCCCGACAATTATTGGATCGTAAGGCTAAAAACGAGTCATGACCATTTTTATTATTCTTGCGCTTCTCATGACGGTTGTGGCTGTCTTAATCATTGTTTTGCCCTTTCGTAAAAAGAAACTCGACCTACAAAAGATCACGCATGAACAAGATGAGAATATTGCCATTTTGCGCAATCAACTCAGGCAGTTTGAGCTCGATTGCCAAGAAGGACGAATCAGTCCTGCGCAATTAGAAGAAGCGCGCTTGGATGTAGAAAAGCGACTCCTGCAAGAAGAGCGTGCCATTGCTGCCGACCAGCTTGATCTTGAAAAAGCTAGTCAACACGGTGGTAAGAAATGGCCAACGCTTTGGATTGCCACTGGCTTACCGATTGGTGCCATCGTCCTTTACCTCTTAGTGGGCTCACCCCTAGCTCTTTACTTACCCGAGGCCAATCAAGGTCAGCCCCAACTCACCCAAAAGGACATTGAGGGGATGGTTGAGCGCCTGGCAGACAAGCTCCAAAAAGATCCTAATAATGCCGAGGGTTGGCAAATGTTAGGCCGCTCGTATGCCGCCTTACAAAAAATGCCAGAAGCGCTTAATGCCTACAAAAAGGCACTCGCTCTTAATCCAAATAATGCTCAACTGATGGTTGATTATGCTGATTTACTCGCGTTTGAGAACAAGAGTATTCGGGGCGAACCGATGCGCCTCATTCAAAAAGCCTTGCAAATCGAGCCCAATAATCTCAAAGCCCTTGCTTTAGCCGGTACTGCCTACTTTGAGTTAGGTGACTTTAAGCGGGCTGAGGAGTATTGGACAAAAGCAAAGAACTTGGTTCCTGCCGATAGTGAGTTTGCGCGTGGTATGACCGAAAACATTGCCGCTGCCAAAGCAGAGGCAAGCAATCGTTCTAAAAAGTAAGCCGCTTAGCCCAAGACCAAAACCGGCAGATCGCTGTGCACAATGACCGCGTGGGTCTCGCTGCCTAAGAGCATTCCCTTCAAACCCGTATTTTTATGCGATGCCATCACAATGACATCTCCTTTAGCTTCTTTAGCAGCCTCAATAATGCCTTCATATAAATTGACATTAAACACGTGGTGCTGATCGACCGTAAGACCGTCGCCTAACAGTTCAATGGATTTATGAAAAAGTTTTTTAGCAAAAGCCTCGCAGGCTTTTTTATGCTGCTCATCGGAAAACGGCACCCCCATCGTGCTGTCAGCATAGGCAATTGGCGGCATTGGATCGGAGACATAGACTAAAGTCAGCTTCGCCGCATCGGCTTTGGCTAACTGTGCTACTTTTTTTAAGGATTGATAACTGAGGTCACTACCGTCGACTGGAACAATGAGATTTTTAAACATAAAACACTCCTTCTTGGTGGTTTTGTGGATTTATACTCATACAACCATCTTAAGTCGTATTCACTCCAAAAGGAAAGCGCTCTGATCAAAATGCTCAAGTATTTAATCCCCTATATTTCCTTTTTGGTCTGCCTGTGCGTGATTGATCTAATTTGGCTCTTAGGAATTGCCAAAAATCTGTATCGTTCGGAAATGGGTAGCTTAATGGCAGCCAATCCAAATCTAGTGGCTGCCTTAGGTTTTTATCTCCTCTATGGTTTAGGTGCGACAATTTTTGTAATTACGCCGGCACTACAAAAACAATCCTGGTTAGATGCCTTGTTATACGGCGCCCTGTTTGGTTTTTTTTGTTACATGACCTATAACTTAACCAATCTAGCGGTTGTTCGTGACTTTCCCAGTAAGCTGGCCTTTATCGATATGCTTTGGGGTAGTGTGCTTACTGCAAGCTGTTGCGTACTTGCCTATAGCGTGAGTCAATCTTTGGAAAAATGGTGGAGATGATCTGCCAAACTCAATGCACCCAACCCTTGCGGCGCTCATAGAGAACAAACAAAATCCCCCAAATCACAATCTAGGCATACGCCCAGATCCATGAGATCCGATCGGATTGCGAGCCGGTGATATCAAGCACAAAGCCAAAAATCGCTGGGCCCAAGAGGCCACCACCAAAGCCCATGAGCGAATGCAGACCCATCGCCGCTCCTTTGATCTTCTCATCAGCGCTCGTCACCAAACCGGCTGTAAGGGTCGCTGAATCGGCCATGATAAAAATGGCGTGACCCACTGCTAAAGCCATAATCAGCCAGCTAGCATGCCCCATCGAATAAGCGAGCGCGACGCCAAAAAGAGCGCTACTGATCATCACGATACAAATCCACTTTTGCCGTCCAATTTTTAGAGCGATCTCATTACCCATAATCGAGGCCGGCACACCAAAGAAATTAATGACGCCAGCCAAGGTTGTCGCGGCTAAGAAAAATTGCTCGCCCGATAACTGTGTACTCAAAATGAAAAAAGCCACTAACCAACTGCGCGAGGCAAACAACTCAAGAGAGTGAACGGTGTATCCCAAAATATAGCCCGATGCATTTCGATTCTCGAGAACTTGTTTCCACTTGGCAATTGGAAAAATATCACGCCAATTAATGTGTATCCGCTCTTGCCAATGCGCATGCTTCATGGGTCTGATCAGAAAAGCAACGATGCATAATGAAAGACCAGGCCCCAAGGCAACCCAGCGATAAACATGGTGCCAATCACCAGCATTTAGGATCCAACCCGAAACCACGTACGACAGGCCAGTGCCTACCCCAAAGAACGCGGTGTAAAAAGAAATGTGGCGGGTGATCTCACCCTGAGTTAAACGATCGGACAAAATCTTTAGCCCTGGCATATAGGTAGCTGCTAAACCAGCACCGTTGATTGCCATGCACAAACAGGCGCTATCAAAATCATGTGCCCAAAAGCCCATCCCCAATAAACCACTAATGGTTAGAGTACTTCCCAATAAATAAATACGGCGCGCATCCATTTGATCGGTAAGCGCAGTAGCAAAGGGAACCAAGACGACATAACCCACAAAAAATGCACTGGCAATTACACCCGACTGAAAATTACTTAAGGACCACTGCGCTTGCAAGGTGGTGAGCGTGACTGCATATGCGGCAAATCCCAGTAAGGCCCCAATCTGTGCCAAAAGCATCAGCGGTGTATTACCTTTGAGAATACGCATTGCTATATTTTATTGAGTGTGCTTTGCGGGTGGCTCCTGAAAGCCATTGCGACGAAAGGTAATAACCAAGGTGTCGCGATAGCCATGGGCCGATACAGGCTGAATTGGCGTGGTCTCATGAATCATCTTGGCATCATTAAGGAGTAAAGTACTCCACGATTCTTGCAAGGTAAAGCGCAAGCCAATTGAGCCCTGCGCCTCAAAAATCCGCGTCTCTCCGCCCTTCACTCCAACCCGGTCGACCAAGATGACCGCAACAAAATCGACCCCATCGCGGTGCGCGCCCTCGGGAGTGGGTCGACCAATACCATCGCTTGTATCGATCCGAAAAGGATGAACCTCAATAAACCAAGTGGGTGAGGCACTCACCCGCGAAACCAACTGTGCCAAACCCATGATTAATTGCTGCCAATCGGGATTGGCCAGTAAAGCGGCGGGCAAGGGCTCAAACCAGCGCTCAATACCGCCGTGCAAGGCGTTGTAATCAACCGATTGCCAATGGGCCCGATGCGGCGCCAACTCCAATACCGAATTGCGTAAGGTATAGCTCGCGTGCCTACGAAACCGATAGCGCCCACCATCTTTTAAGTAGGGGTCACGTGGTAAATCCTGCCAGTAGTGCTTCAGACCATTGAGTTGCTCTAAGGACAAAGATACTTGCTGAGCCAAGGCAAGCGGGGGTAAAACAGCATAGCCTCGCTCCTCCATAAAGGAATCCACCTGCTCAAGCGGAGTAAATGGCGGCAATAACATCAATCAACTCAACAATCGTATTTTGAAATGGCGTCGGTGTAGAGGCTTTATCATTGGACTTTTACTGATTATGCCTTGATTGATCGAAGACCTATGAACTCAAATCCACTACGCGTTGCCCTCATTACTGGAGCTGGAACTGGAATTGGCAAAGCCGCTGCCAAAGCACTGCTAGCCGATGGCTTTTGTATTGTGCTCACAGGGCGCAAGATCGAGCGCCTCACCAAAGCGATTGAAGAAATTGGCGGCAACGATAAAAACTGTCTAGCCTTCTCTTGTGACATTGGTAAGCCCGAGGAAGTAAAAGCACTATTTGCTGCTCTTAAGAATAAATTTGGGCGTATTGATGTGCTCTTTAATAATGCCGGCACTGGTGCGCCCGCCATCCCAATGGATGAGCTCACGTATGAGCAGTGGATGAATGTAGTCAACAGTAATTTATGTGGCGCATTTTTGTGTTCCCAAGAAGCCATGCGCATGATGAAAGCACAATCTCCGCAAGGAGGTCGCATTATCAATAACGGTTCAATCTCGGCTCACGCACCGCGTCCCAATACAGCGCCCTACACCTCGACAAAGCATGCGATTACTGGGCTCACTAAATCGATTGCACTGGATGGTCGAGCCTTTAATATTAATTGCGGACAAATCGATATTGGGAATGCGGCTACCGAGATGACCGAGCGCATGGCCAATGGCATTATGCAAGCCGATGGCTCGATCAAGGTGGAGCCGCGCATGGATGTTGATCATGTGGGCCAAGCGGTCTTGCACATGGCGAAGTTACCACCGGAGAGCAATGTCTTATTTATGACCATTATGGCGAGCAAGATGCCCTTTGTGGGTCGTGGCTAGGTAAATTACTTGTACCCGACCTTATCCAAGATACGTTGCGCAGCAACTTGATTGCGACCAGTCGCAGCGACTGAGACCTTTTCGATTTCAAAGGAGCCCAAGGCTTTTAGTGCTGGGTTATCTACCTTTACAGAAGGCACAGCAGGCCATTCGTTATTGCCATCGGCTAAATAAATCTGCGCAGCATCACTGGCTAAATACTCCAAGAACTGAACAGCTGCTTTTGGATTAGGAGCATTTTTAGCGACTCCCCCACCCGAAATATTGATATGTACACCCCCGGCTTTTTGATTGGGCCACAGATATCCAATCTTCGCGACGATAGCCATATCTTCGGGTTTGGTAGAGCGCATTAAGCGTGCTAAATAATAGGTGTTGGTGAGGGCCACCCCACACTCTCCTGCAGCCACTGCTTTGATTTGATCGGTATCGCCCCCTTTGGGAGAACGCGCCATATTGGCCACCATTCCTTTAGCCCACTGCTCAGTGGCTACTGAGCCATCGCGCTCAATCAATGCTCCCACCAAAGAGAGCATATAAGGATGCGAGCCTGAACGGGTGCATACCTTGCCTTTATTAACTGGATCGGCAAGTTTTTCGTAGGTATTGACGTTTAGAGGATTAACACTTGCTTTGTTGTACACAATGATGCGAGCTCGCGTTGAAAAGCCAAACCATGTGGTGCCATTGGATTCTGCTTTAGCACGCAAATTTATTGGAATGCGTGCATCAAGATACTTTGATTGTATTGGCTGAAAGTAGCCATTGACTTGAGCACGCCAGAGTCGTGCGGCATCAACTAGCAAAATTACATCCGCTGGACTGCGTGAGCCTTCGCTTTGTAAACGCTCTAAGAGTGCATTGTCATCAGCCTCAATGCGATTAATTTTGATGCCTGTGGCTTTGGTGAAATTCGCATACAAGGCTTCATCGGTTTGGTAATGCCGCGCTGAATACAGATTGAGCTCTTTGCTAGGTTCTACAGCATAAGCGCTCGTTAAAACACTTAATGGAAATACAACTGCCAAAACAATGACTGTTGCTCTTAAAGACCAGCGGGTAAATTTGGATGCCATCCAACGATTCCTTATTGATTCAAACTCTAAGTAACATCTTAACACAAATGAGAATGATTATCAATAATATTGATAGGGGCGGGGTTTTTATTTGGCTTTTAACGCTCCTTAGCAATGGCTCGGGAAAGCACTATCACTGGCAATAAGCCTACTATCACCATGCTCAGCGCTGGCAAGGCTAACTCAGCCAAGCGCTCATCGGCAGCCAGTTGATAGGTGGCAACCGCCAAGGTATCTAAATTAAACGGTCGCAGCAGCAAGGTCGCGGGTAATTCTTTCATTACGTCGACAAAGACAAAGAGTGTGGCCGTGAGCACGCTTCGCCGCAATAGGGGCAGATGAATACGCCACATCATCTCCCAAGGACTTGCCCCTAGGAGCGCGGCCGTACCATCGATTGCTGGTGTAATACGCGTTAAGCCAGTCTCAATACTTTGTAAGCCAGACGATAAAAAGCGAATGAGATAGGCATAGACTAAGACCACAACGCTTGCTGACATCAACCAAGCCAGATTAAACACACTCAATAACGACAATAGACCAACGGCCAAGACAGCGCCTGGCAATGCATAACCCACTGTCAGTAATCGATTGAGCGTACGCAAAATATTACTCTGACTCAAGCGCGCCGCGTAAGCTAGAAAAACTGCACAAAGTACTGCCAAGATGGCAGTCAGCGCCGACAGCCCCAAAGAATTTCTTAACCACGAAAAATAACGTGGATCGAGATAAAAACTATCGCGTAAGAAGAGTTGCATCAATACCACCATGGGCAATACAAATCCCAAAAAGACAGTGAGGCCACAAAAGGCAGATGCATAAAAAGCGTGTGCGCCCGCTAAACGCTTGGGTACAGGTAAACGGGTATTGCTCATATTTAAGGCATAGCGTTGGCGCGCGCGGTTGTATTGCTCCCAATAAAACACCACGAGTACACAGACCAATAACATCAGTGATAAATACACTGCGGCACTGCGATCGCCAAACGATAGCCACGCCTTAAAGATACCCGTGGCAAAGGTTTGTAAACCAAAATACGAGACTGCACCAAAATCAGCCAAGACCTCCATGAGAGCTAAGGCAATGCCAGTAAAGATGGCAGGTCGAGTCATGGGTAAGACCAAGCGCACAAACGCTGCCACACTACGATAACCTAAAGTTTCTGCAGCTTCCATGAGACGCGCACTGCGATCTAAAAACGAGGTGCGCGCGACTAAGTACACATACGGAAACAAGCAGAAGGAGAAGGTCCAAATCGCCCCACCTAAGGAGCGCGGATCAGGAAGGGATGCTGTGAAGCCCAGGGTCTCGCGCAGCATCGTTTGCACGGGTCCGGCAAACTGCAAAAAATCAACAAAGAGATAGGCCATCACATAGGTGGGAACGGCCAAGGGCAAGATGAGTGCCCACTCCAATACCCTCTTACCAGGAAATTGATAATTGGCGATTAACCAAGCATTACCTACTCCCAAGATAAACACACCAATGGCAACACCAAAAAGCAATACCAGTGTCGTGAGCACATAGTCTGTGAGCACATAGTTCCACAAATGCACTAAGGTACTTTGCCCAGCGCCGCCCATTGAATCCGTAGACACTGGCTCTGCCACTCCCATAATGACCTGCAATAGCAAACCAATGAGCGGCAGCGCAAAGAGCAAAGACAGAACAATGGCAAGTGGGCGCATGAAGTGGACTTGGTGTGAGGGTCTTATGGGCAGTTATTAGTCGTTTTGTAAATAGGGGCCATTCAGTGAGAAAATTATAGGGATGAATTCCAATCCAACCCTACTTTCGCTTGAAAATATCGCCATTGCCTTTCCCCGGCAAGACGGCCCAGGCCGTATTGAAATCGTCAAAGACTTGAGTTTTAGCCTACCGCAAGACGATATTGCCTGCTTACTAGGCCCTTCTGGCTGTGGCAAATCAACGGTCTTACGCGCAATTTGTGGGTTTGAGCCCTTGCAATCTGGACAGATCACCATTCATGGCAAAACAGTTAGCTCAACGCGAATTCGAATTCCCCCTGCTGATCGTAAGGTCGGTATGGTTTTTCAGGACTTTGCCCTATTTCCGCACCTCACTGTTTTAGAAAACGTGATCTTTGGTCTACGCGTCGGCTCACTAACCGAGCGAACACAAATGGGCATGCAATGGTTAGAACGCGTCTCTTTAGATAATAAAGCACGGGCTTATCCGCATGAGCTCTCAGGCGGTCAGCAACAGCGTGTCGCCCTAGCTCGAGCGATGGCTCCCGAACCTGATCTCATTTTGCTTGATGAGCCCTTCTCTAATTTAGATATTGATTTGCGTGAGCGCTTAGCCAGTGAAATGCGCGATATTCTTAAAGCCAATCACGTCACTGCCTTACTCGTGACCCACGATCAATTCGAAGCCTTTGCGATTGCCGATCATATTGGGGTAATGAACGAAGGCAAGATTGTGCAATGGGATAGTCCCTATGATCTGTATCACAAACCGCTTGATCGTTACGTCGCCGAATTTATTGGCCGCGGGGTCTTTGTAGCCGGGCAAACACAAGCAGGCGGTGCTGTTGCCATTGAGTTAGGTCAACTGCAATTAGATGATGGTGAGCATATTCCTGCTGGTCAACAAATCGATGTGCTCTTACGAGCCGATGACATTCAACACGATGATGAAAGTCCTCTGCAAGCTGAAGTAGTCCGTAAAGCCTTTCGCGGAGCTGACTTTTTATACACCCTCAAACTCACCTCCGGGCAAGAGGTCTTTGCCTTTGTACCCAGCCACCATAATCATGCCATTGGGGAGAAGATTGGCATTCGTTTGGGTGCTGATCACGTTGTCACCTTTTCAAGCTAAACCATAGCTTATTCGCTTGGTGCACTACGCACATTGGCTTGATTACCAATCGATAGTAAGAGTGCAATGCCAATTAACACGACCGCAATCCCAGACAGTTGCAGCGCACTTACTTTTTCATCCAAGAAATACCAACCCAAAAATGCGGTGCCCACCGGACCAATCGTGCCCGCTTGCGCGGTCATGCTCGAACCAATGCGATTGACCGCCATCATGATGCATACCATCGGGATGAATGTACAAAAGAGCGCATTGATCCAAGCCAATTGATACACCGCTGCCGTTTGCAAAAACAACTGATCGATGTCGATCACAAGTGACTGAAAACACGCAGCGATGGTGGCTGAAGCACTGGCCAAAGCGACCAAGCGAATACTGCCCACTCGGCCGACCAGCTCACCAGCAAAGATTAAATAGATGGAGTACACCACCGCGGCTAGAAAGACTAGTGTGCTACCCAGCACTACAGCTCCGCTACCATTTAATTCAATGTCGTGCAGAAATACCAAGACAATGCCGACATATGCGACGGCCATTGCCCAATATTGGCGATGGTCAATTGCTTTATTGAGAAAAAATTTCGATAAGAGCAATACAATTGCTGGGGTCAAATACAAGATGACGCGCTCAAGACCTGCTGAGATGTATTGCAGGCCTAAAAAATCCAGATAGGCCGATAAGAAATATCCCAATAGACCTATAGCACACACTTTCAGCACATCTTTTGCAATCAAAGGCTGTAATGATGCATGGCGTTGATTCCACCAAACAGCTAACCAAAAGATCGGTAAGGAAAAGATCATGCGTAAAGTCAGCACGACATCGGCTGTTGCACCTGCTTGGTAAGAAAACTTCACCACAATGGCTTTGGCAGCAAATAAGATGGCACCAATGCTAGCAAGGAAAAAAGCGCTTAAAAAAGTAGTATGCACAAAGACCCAGAGGTGTGATAGAACCTTGATTCTAATCGAGCTACTCTTCGTAATCCGTGTGGTGCAGTACGCTAAATGATCCCAATTTAGTGATTGTCGATGTGCACCTTCCTCTTGCATGTTTCTTCATAAGCATCTCCATTGGTCTGGCTGGAGCGCTGCAAAACATAAGCAACTGGCTACGATTAAAAATAGACGGTAATTCCCAACCTTTAATCGATTCTAGACAGGGCTTTTTAGAGTATTATGAATTACTCACAACAATAGTTATTTAGGTATCACACCAAGGATAGCAATATGCTTCGAATATTAGGTCTTTTTATGGCTTCAGCCATACTGTTTTGTGCCACTCCAGCCATTGCGCAAAATAAAATTGTCATTACCCACCCCAAAATTGATCCGCCAACCTTTCTCGATAATGGCAAGCCTGGCCAATCCGTTGGCGATGTGCGAATTTTTCAGTTTCCTGCGAAAGCAGACGATGGCACAAATGTGTTGACCGATTGGATTTTGACAACCACCGGTCTTGCGGACGAAAAAGGAGCTGAATACCGTATAACTTCGGCTGTTATTTCATTTGGCACAGGCACCAATGATCAAATTGTGATTCAAGGGATTGCGAAGTACTCCAGCGCAAGTGCAACTCTGAAAGAAGCCACCGTCACCAAGCGGGCGATCACCGGGGGAACTGGGAAATTTGGTGGAGTTGGTGGGTGGATCGAGACCGAGCATTTAAGCGATGGTTCTTGGCGCCACACGCTCTATATTAAGTAAATCAAGCCACGCCATTTAGCTTTGATCCAAAAGGATCAAAGCTTTCCAAAAGTACTAGGCCCTTGCTAAGAAAGATATTCCTATTTTACTTTTTTAAGTAGCGTACAACTGGCCCTATTTTTAGTCGTTAATACTGTGGAGCTGCAAAACTCCATCTCATCATTCATCACATAACCCGTACCCACGCCCACATCGCTCGAAAAAGTAAGGGTTTTTTCATCTCGATGAAATACTCCCGATACGAAATTTTTTAATCCACCTCCCCATGTTGTTTCACCATGAAAGGCTCTACCCTCTTGTGAGGTGATAGTAAATTTGATAATCGCTGCATCCTTTTTATTGGACAACACGAGGCGCGACTTAATATCCTCCGTGCCGCTTGCGGAGCTCACAGCAGATACTGCCTCCCAAGTGCCAAGGATGTTAGGAGCCGCTTGTACAGGCGCAACACTAGCAAACAGCAATGCAAGAACAAGTATGAATTTTTTTGGGATCATATTTTTACCTTTATAAATTACCAACAAAAATCGCTTTAGCTAAAAATCCATTGTCACGCAGGTATCAAACGGATAAAAGCTTTACGTTGAATTGCCCTCTTAATATTAGTCGATCTTAGCATGATGATATGTAATCGTTGGAAGCCTTTATTGATTCTTAGGGTTCGACGATGAGCAGCGCGTGTCATTTAAAGCAAGTCCTACGTAATGGGATACGGCTAAATCCTCATTTAGGTCCCGCCACCATTCCTGCGTAATCACTAGTGACATGGATTAATGCTGTAAGTGCCTGCGCTTAAACCGATCAATTTCTAGGTCAACCACACCAGCATGTACCCCTAAAGCTTGAGCGATCTTGAGAAGATCATCGTACTCTTCTGACTCAATTTCACCATCAGCACACGCCACCCGAAACGCTGATTCAAAAATAATTCCTCTGGCGTTGTCATCCAAGGATTCTTGCGCGGCAGATAGATTTTTTAAGAGGCAGTCAAACGGTGATTCTGTTTCTGAGGACATCTTTTTTTGACGTGCCTGGGCGATCTCAATCAGTTGGGCTGGCTCAACTTTTGATCCCACAATCTCCTCTAGCGCTTTTGCAATTACCGCTATTTCACTATCCTCAATATCACCATCCGCAAGACATAGATCGATCATGCACGTTAGTGCTAAGTCATAAATCTTGGTGGCGTAACGATCTCCATAGGACAGTGCCCAACGAATATCCGATAAATCACGCTGCTTACGATGGTGTTGCGATTGTCTAGGATCTAACTTACAGCCATTCCTAGAACCAGAGAGACTGTCATACATATGGAAAGTAAATTGATCGACAAGCTTATGACAAAAGGCGACGCCACGAACTGAATTACCATACGCATCAAGGCGGGGAGAAAACGTTGCAAAACCAAACACATTCGGTACCACCACCATCACCGCACCAGCAACCCCCGACTTCGCTGGCAAGCCTACCTCAAAGAGGAATGTGCCGGCATTGTCATACATTCCCGATAACTGCATGACCGCTAACGTCTTCTTCACAATTTCAGTGGGCAAGACCTGCTTACCAGTAATCGGGCAAATTCCGCCATGGGCTAATGTAGCTGCAGCAACCGAGAGCATGGATGCGGTCATTTCAATACTGCAACACGATAAATAAAGATCGATCATCTTTTGCAAATCGACATCCCGAGGCAATCCCTTGCGTCCACGTAGTAAATAGGCTATTGCATAATTATTGTGCGCTGTTGCCAGCTCAGACTTCATGGTTTCTTCACTAAATCGAACTGCCTCCTGTTCACCACTTAAGGAAAACCAAAAGTTCATAATGTCTTGAGTAAGCTCCCGAGCAGACCGATCGGGGCTACCTGAAGCGACCAAACCAGCAACCATCAGTGCCCCAGCGTTCACTGAAGGATTAAACGGTCGCTGATCTGGCATTAGTCGCAAATCGTTAAAGGGCATGCCAGAAGGCTCTGTCCCAACGAATTGATGGATAAACTTCTCTCCTTCTTTATTGACTGCGTAAGCGTAGGTCAATGGTTTAGAGACCGATTGAATGGTGTGATAAACATCCACATCACCAATCGAGTAGCGCTGACCATCGACTGTGCATAAAGCAACACCCCACTTCTCCGGATTGGCATCCCGAAGAATGGGAATGTAGTTAGCATTCTCACCAGTCCGATTGGACGCAACCTCATCATAAATTTTACGAATAGCCTGACAAAATTCTCGCCAATCAGGAATGATGAGTTGATGATGAAAAATTTTGTTGACTGCGAGTAATTCATCTCGCACGATTTCAGTAAACGCCTCCTTGTCAATCGGTCTATCTTTATATACTTCCAACTTAGCCCGCATTGATTGCAAGCGATAGTCATGCAAACTCAATCCATACCCTGAAATGCATTCCTGAATTGACTGCATCGTCGTAACATTATTGTGAGAAACAATCTCAAAAAGCGATTGCAGCTGGTCAACACCTAAGCTACCGACGTCAGAAGGGCTGTTGGTTTTCATTCGATTCATCTTGCAACCCTTCTAAGTAAATACAAAAATTGAAATTCGAACTACACCGCCAACTCGAAAATTACTAGATCTTCAATATAGCCTCAGCGCAAAACTAATTTCTTTATCTTTGCCCCGAAATAGTGCGGTGACAATATATGTTGCAGCCAGACTGTAGATAGTAGCAAGAAATTTCTATTAAGCAAAACGCTCTCAATCAAGCTTAAGCGCAATCGATATGCAGTTCATTTTCCCTGTAAAAGCGTCACGTGCTAATCAATCGGTCGATTAGGGTAAGTTTTAGGTATTTGGATGCTAAATCATTAATGCATAATGCTAGATATCTTGAACACCTTATTCTGACTAGCTACTTTAGGCTTTTCGTCATCAGGATGTCATTCAAAAATACCTAGTCATTTAATTAGTCTCGTTAAATACTTTCACTCGTACTCAAACCCTTATATATCTGTGCGATATGGCAGGGCTCATATTTAACATTGAATTGTGCAACCTTTAAGGGTTTAACCAATTGCCCGTAGATGTCTAAGTAAAAGTCAACTAATCGTCTCTGAAAGTCACGCTTATCTAGTGAATGTAAAATAAGTCTATGGCAATACGCTCGGTCTTAAAAATGGGAAATCCGCTCTTATTGCGTAATGCTGAGCCCATTCAACTTTGTGAAATTGCATCGACAGAAATTCAAACAATGATTGATGACATGCTCGATACAATGCATAGCCTTAATGGCGCAGGTTTAGCAGCCCCACAATTAGGAATTAATAAACAAATCGTTGTATTTGGTTTTGAAAAAAATCTACGTTACCCTGATGCACAACCTATAGAACAAACCATACTGATTAATCCTGTCATCACAGTAATTAATAATCAGGAAGAAGAAGACTGGGAAGGCTGTCTGTCCGTTCCGGGTATCCGCGCTAAGGTTCCGCGTTACAAAAAAATTCAATACCAAGGCTATGATCGCGCTGGAGATTTAATCAATAGGACAGTAGATGGATTTCATGCTCGGGTGGTTCAGCATGAGTATGATCACCTCGTTGGTAAGCTATTTCCAATGCGAGTCAAAGACTTTAGTAACTTTGGATTCACTGAGGAACTTTTTGCATCTTCCACTGAGATGCTATCGGACTAACTCATTTTAAAGTTTGTTATCTAGATCTTCGGAATTGCGCAAAAGAAATAACCCCCACCATTTCTAGTGAGGGTCTGCTTTTCTGGTGGGCCCACCAGGACTTGAACCTGGGACCAAAGGATTATGAGAACAGACATCCAAATAAAACCATTATGATTTCAATGACTTACAGCTCTTAATTATCGGTGTG
>JACCEB011455336.1_pt1 | contig 22500 bp, 20 predicted proteins | sample 7454761 | NCBI WGS metagenome assembly JACCEB01 (sample SAMN15323454, study PRJNA562643) | freshwater metagenome | isolation source: river surface water | place: USA:Blue River Watershed | collected 2017-08-18 | reverse complement strand
TTTTAATAAGTTAATGCAACAACTGAATTAAAATTATATTTTAATAAGTTAATGCAACAACTGAATTAAAATTATATTTTAATAAGTTAATGCAACAACTGTATTAATATAATGCATTATTTGATTCGTTGGTACTTTAACTGTTGATATAGTTTGATATGGTAATGGTGAAAAGAGAACTTTTTTTGTAACATTATAATAACTTCCTTTATATTGGAAAAGATAAACATATCGAGAAGTGTTTCCGCGTGCAATTTGAAAGAAACAATTTAATTTATTATTCATATAATATAATTATATAATAATTATTTTATTTTATAAAAAATATAAAAAAATATATTATTATAAAATATAAGTATGGCTTCCATAAAAAAAATATTTGAGATGTCAAATGAATATATTAAATTATTTTTATTATATTTTTTGATGAGTAAACTAGTAAGTAGTACTTCAACAACAAACGATATTAGAATGATCGCAATAATTATTATTATATATTTTATAGTAAATTCAGATAATGAATATATTAAAAACATTAGAGAAAAAATATTTAGTTGTTCATCAGATGATGAAAAGAAAGATGTAGAAAAGAATAATGTAAGAGAACATCATAAATTTACAAATACTGGTTCCAATGAAGATAATGAAGAAAATGTTAAAGATAATTCTGAAGAGAATAAGCCAAAAAATATTAAAGAAAATTTAGTCAGAAAAAATAAAATAAGTTTTGATGTTGAAAAGAAAAGTAAAAATAGCAAAAAATTTAATTTGTGTGAAAAATATACAGAATTAGCATCAAATCCTTACCCTACATCTATCGGAGATATCAATACAGATTATACTAAGGATCATAATAATCATCTGTTTGAATTAAGAATTACACCATCCATTCTTACTACTCCCATTTTTAATTTAAAAAATATTGATGATGTACCATTTTTCTGGAATTTTAGAATTAGTAATTTAAGTAATAAGAGTATAACAAATTTAATTATGTTAAAAGATGTTAGTAATTGGGTTGAATCATCAACTATATCTCATGAAGATTTACCAGATGGAATGTATCCAATTTATATAACAATTAAAAAGGATAAAGACATTGCTACATTTGAATACTTAAAAATATTTATTAATACTGATAATTGTGTTAAAACAGCATTTGTTCAAAAGGGTCTTGATTATATTAAAACTGAAATTTATATCAATGAATTATTAAGCAAAGACTTAATTAAAGATTTATTAAAGGGAAAAGCATTCCACAGTTATAATTTAAGTAAAAATTCTGGTGTTCTTGATTTCTTAGAATCTATATTATCATTAATTTTATTACCATCATCATTAATAGGTAAAGTTGTAACATTGGATATTAAGCATTATGTTGAAAATAAAGAAACTTTTGCAACAATGTTTGGAGATAGTACATTTGATTTCAATTGCTTAAATACATCTATATAGAAACATCTATTTAGATTCATCTATTTAGATTCATCTATTTAGAACTGTGTCGTAATCTTTTAGATTTAAATTTCTAATTTTTTTATATGGATTATTTTCATATAAAAACAAAGAAAAGAGTTTTTAAGAAATATATTAAAAAAACCAATCTTAAAAAAAAACGTTTTAAAAAAAAACATAATCTTTGCAAAAAAAGAAATCCTCGTAAAAAACAAATTTCCACGAAAGAAGTAAATCATTTTACATCAAAATTCTGCGTATTTTTAGGTAGAAAAAAAAATATAAAAATTTTACACAAATATATTGAATTAGCTTTAAAAGAGAATATTATTGACGAATATCACATGTTTAATTTTTCCAGAAATGCCGATGATGATTCATACATTAAACATGAATTTAATCGTTTAATATCAGTTTTTCCAGCCAGAATATTTTTATATAACAATAATCAAACTCAAGAAAATATTCCTTATAAAAAGGTAGATTGGTCCCCATTTTACAGTAAATTCTCAAATGAATTAAGTGATGAAAATTCAGTTATTATTAAATGTGACGATGATATACTATTTATCGATATCTATGCACTTAAAGAGGCAATTCAAGACAGGTGGAATGATAAAAAGTCATTTTTAATTCATTCTAATTGTATAAACAACGGTGTTTGTGCATACTATTTAAAAGACAAATTTAGCAAAATAAGTCATAAGATATCCCCCTTTCCAAAAGGAGGGTTGCTTGGGATATTATTTGAAAAACCGGAATTTGCTTATGCAATGCACAGTGATTTTACAAACGAATTATTAAATGAATTAAGCAATTTAAATAAATATATTATAGATGATGTTTATTTTACTACACGTATATCTATTAATTTTATATTAATACATGGCCAGGATATAAAACATTTAATTCATGTTAAAACAGATGACGAATATGAATTGAGTAGTAAAATACCGGAGCGATTGTTAAGACCGAATAAAATTAAAGGCGATTTGATAACAAGTCATTATAGCTATAAATTACAAGAGAGAATACTGCTTTCTAGACACGAATTAATTGAAAATTATGAAAAACTCTGTCATAAATATATGAACGAATATAAAAATATTTCATTTCAAAAAAATATTCCGTTACAGTTAAATATATCTCATAAAAGAAAGAGTGGAATCTATTCTGTTCCAAATTGGATAAATGAAAACCATATTTATATTAAAAGCACAGATACTGGGAAATATATTTATTATGATTACAAGATAAATAAATTAAACTTATCTGGTACTAAAAAAACACTTTTTGAAAAGATAGAAATTAACAACGAAAACAAAATATTTTATATAATGCAAGGTATTTATTATTTATCAAAATATAATCTAAATGGTAATTTTAAAAATGAATCGGTTTTAATTAAAAACATGTTATCCGATAATGAAAGATATATTATATGTGATAGCTCTGACAAAGATGGATATTATATAAAATTTTTGAAATATAATGAATATATGTCAATACACGACGATAATTTAATTAGCACATCCCATAGAAAAAGCAAATGGATATTTGAAAAACCGCTTTATGATAAAGATATTATTCGTGTTAAAAGATATCAAAAATATGGTAGATATTTTTATAAAAATATAGATAACAATGAGATATATTCAAATATATATCTAGGATGGTCTTATGAGAATATTATATGGTAAAAAAAATTTGAATAATATTTTTTTAATAATTCTATTTATTTACAGAAATAAATAGAGTTCAAAAGAATGTCGTACAAAGATAATAAAAACCTATTTTTAGAAGATTTCTTTAAAAACAAGAGTGTATTACATCGTCTAGAAGATTATATTCGATACTATTTATTAAATAATAATAAAAAAATCCATCATTTTCATAAAATATTTTTATCGAGAATTATGTATGGTCGAATTATCAATTCAAAAAAAAATAAAAATATTGGCAAATTAGATGCATGTCATGCCAAGGCACAAATGATAACCTGTTTATGTATTGCATTTTATTTATTAAACAAATGTCAAGATGACGACCTATTTAAATTATTAAATTATCATATTCAAAAAATTGAAGAGTACATTGCCGAATATAATGATACTGAATTATATAATATAAAATATAATAACCATTTTATCTACTGTAAAAAATGGATAGATTTTCATAAAATACAAGATAAACAGAATGAAATAAAACTAAAATCAATTGTAAAATACACAGATAATGATGATAATATATTCAAACTAGATAATGATAAATTAAATCATATTTTTGGAAAATATAATGTTGAAAACTTTATTATATAATTACTCAATAATTACTATTTTTTGTTAAATTTAATATACCTTTGTCTCGAATATATATTGTGTGTTCAAACTGTGAAACAATCGATTTATCTATATCATAAATTGGAGGGTACGATTTTATAATCCTCTTATTTTCCAAATTTTTCAGTAATAAATTATAATTTCCTTTAGGTGTTGAATATAAATTCATATCATAAAACCATTTTTGACAAAACGGCAGAGTTTTATAATTTTGATAAATAAGATTATAAAAATCTTTTTCCGAATCATCATTTATTCCATTTATCCCATTTATTCTATTTTTATCAATCATATAATGACTATTTGGCCCGCCTAATATAGATATTCCATTTCCAGTTGTTATAAATGGTTCGACCGCATAAAATTCCCCCTCCATCATTCTAAGTGGATAGTGTATTGCAACATTTGGAACAGCTTTTCCAGCATGTATTTCAAAGGGCTTTATAAGATGCCCGGATAAATCTTTCATAACTGTAAGAGGATATACTTTACCATCAATCGTAATCTCTTTACTCTTTATAAATTCCTCAACTTCCCTCCCAATCTCTCCTAGAATTGCATCTGGACCCGAATGTTTAATAGCTATGTCAGTGGTCTCTTTTGATATATGAATAAATTCATCATATTTTGGGTCAAAATGTAATGTAAAAGCTGAATCTATAATCATTCCATTATAATGAACACCGTAATCTATCTTTATAATATCATTATTTAATAGCACATAATCCGATTCTTCGTAATTTGGGGTATAATGTGCAACACAATTATTGACACCCACACCTACCGGAAAACCGATCCCTGCATTAAGAGAGTCAGAAGAGGTCTCTTCTCGAATAGATGTTTCGACGAATTGAACAATCTCTTTTAACGTTATACCTGGTCTTACATATTCAAAGACCTTTTTGCTAACTTTTTTGTGAACAGATGCTCCCTTTATGGCATCATTTAATACTGTATTCATTTAATATATATTATAAAAATGATTTTATATCACCAATATGATATGAATATAAAAAGATATTTATAATATGAAATAGGTAAATATAAATGAATAATATTTGTAAATTTTTTGTAGAGGGTAAGTGCAAAAAGGGCGATGAATGTAAATTCGTTCATGAAAAAAATGTTTGTCGATTTCATTTTTTAGACGGTATTTGTAAAAAGGGGGATGGTTGTTCATTTTCTCATAATTTTACAATGAAAAAGGTTTCAGAAGAGAGAAATGATTCACAGAATAATCACAAAGATAATAATCATAAAAAAGATAATAATCACAAAAAACGAAGACCAAAGAATACGGAATCTTTTGAGCCATCTTTTGAAAAGGCAGATATGTTGGTAAAAGTTGCAAATACACGGGTAGAAAAATATTCTGAAAAATATATGGCAAATGATGTCATTCTAGCCCAAAATCTTTTTTCACAGAGCGAGAGGTTGGAAATTTATAATAAGCTTTTAAATGAATTAGATTCATCCGGTCTTGACGGAGATAAATTATGGAAATTATGGCATGGTGATAATCATTTAATTGCAGATGATAATATTCATTGGAAAGAAAAAGTGCCAACATTTGGCATTGTTTTAGACAGAATTCGAGATTATTTTGGAATTGATATAAAATCCACTCGTTTAAATTGGTATAAAGATTCATCTGATTGGAAACCTTATCATCATGACGCTGCTGCTATTAAAGAGCATATTGCAAAAATACAGAATTTCACAATTGGAATCTCTTTTGGAATGACACGTGAAATCTCATTTGAACACGCAAAGAGTAAGTGTGTTGTATCGATTCCTCAAAATGACGGTGATGTATATTGCTTTAGCAGAGATGTAAATGTTATATGGAAGCATGGAATACCGAAAGTTCATGAAAATGAATATAAAAATGAGGGCCGAATTTCAATTATAGCATGGGGGTCGGTTGATTTGGAATAGATGAATAAAAAATCTATTTCTTTGATTATTTTTTATTTTTTTTCAGATAAAATATTTTTATATTAGATAAATATATAAATATGGATAGGAAAAATATGATTCAAAAAGTTCTTCAAGCAAATGAATTTAAAGAGATGGTTAAGAAGATGAAACCAAAAAGTAAAGCAATTTTTGTAAATAGGATTAATTCAACACTAAATTCTATTATCAAATTTACATTTTTTATAAATATAATTTTAATATTTTGGGTGATTGGTATTCTTGTTTATTTAAATAGATTATCTGACTGTAAATGCTTTCAAGAGAACAATAAAACAAATATGACATATTTGAAAATAATAGAATATTTACTATTATTTGTTTACGTGTTATCATTTATATCAATATGCCCATTATATTTTTCAAAAGACGTTCAATCAGGTGGTGCAAATGATATGAGAACATACTTATTATTTACAATTTTTATTGAATTTTTGATATTAGGATTTTTTATTTATTACGTATGCAAATTAAAGGATAGTATTGACTCTAACTGTGAATGCTCTAAAAGTTGGCTAAAGAATTTATTATATATTCAGACAATTGTATTTTCGATTCATTTAGCATCACTATTTTTCCTATTATTTGCAAAATAAAAAAATTGATTCTATATAAGTATGAAAAAAAATAAAATTATTTACTCGGAAAATTCTTATCAAAAAATAGATTTGCCAAATAATGTAATAAATGTTTATAAAGACGCATCTATAAATTATTTATTATATTTTCTTTTTTTCGAAATTGCGTTTATTTTATGGATAATATGTATAATAATCTATTTAAATAGACTAAAAGAATGTAAATGTTTCACTGAGAAGAATATAGATTATTCCGTTAACATTGATTATTTACTATTTATAGAATATGTATTTTTAATATTTACCATTATAATTACAATTAGCACTGTTGGTTCATTGATAATAGTAAAAAAATTAAAAAAAAAGGGCGGCTCTAAAAAGAGCATCATTAGTATAGTTTTAACCCTTTTATATTACATATTTATAGGACTTTTTATCTATTTCGCATATAATATATATAAATTATATAAAAATATAAGCGATAGCTGTGATTGTGCAAATAGCATAATAAAATATTTATTATACATACAATCCATATTCGTGGTTATATTATTTATATTCATAATATTTGCAAATATTATCTATAATTAAGTACTTTATTCTTACCAAAAATATAAAAATTTATAAAACTACTTAAAGACATTTGTATATATATATATGCTAATAACTTAATTATTTTGAGTGAGCGGTATCCTATCAAATAATTCTAAAAAAAAATCTTATTCAGTGGTAATAATTGGATAAATTTATAATACTAAAAAGAGGTTCTTTTTACTATTAAAAATAAAAAAATAAAAATTGATTCCTACAACGGAAATAATTTTTATTTTTTTTTCACAAAAAAATAAAAATTGACACATAATTTCTCAAATAAAAAAAATAGGTAATTATTTTTTAATCAACATAAAAAATGGCACTTCCTCTAATAGCTATTCCAGTTATTTATTTAGGTTCATGTGGTGTAATTGGTGCATTGGGTAAATCCGTATATGAATATTGCGACTCACCTAAGTATTTTGAGAGTTACTTGGATAGAAATCCGAAGGTGAAACAAAATATTGAAAAACTAATTAATAAATACACATCAAAACGACAACATATTCAAATAGATATAAAAGCATTTTACGGAGCATTGTGGATATTATTTAACAAACCTGAAAAAACACGGCGTTTAAAGGGTGATTATAGTATTGCGTACATGATTAAAGAATATTTAAAAAATCCAAATGATGAAAACAAAAATAATTTACTGAAAAAAATGGAGCAATATAATAAATCAGGATCTTTATTAAAAAAAGAAATATATGGTATTCCAATAATATCACTTCTTATAGTATTATTAGATTTATCGCGAACTTTACATAAAGATAAAAAAACATTTTCTATAAAATTACAATATAATGATTCTTTCATAATAATGGGTCTATATCCCAATAATTTATATGAAAAACTAATTTATTAGATGGTTCTAAATTTAACCGCAACTTATTTATAAAAATAAAAAATCAATTCCTACAACGGAAATAATTTTTTGTTTTTTTATCAAAATAAAAAATTGAAATTCTTGTCAGAATTAGATTTTTTATCAAAATAAAAAATTGAATAATAATTTATTAAAACAATACAATCTTATAATAACTACAATAAATGAAAAGATGACAGAGCCTACATGGAACGAAGTTAACCCATCTAAGGGTGGAAAAAAGAGATATATATTATCAGAGTCAATTGACGAAGGAGGTTGCATGAAGTGTTTTTACAATTTTTGCAAATTCCCCAATTGTCCTGGTAAAAAGGTCCAAATCCCAGATGAAATGATTCGATTTATGAAAAATCCAACGAAGAAGAAGGAGATGTCAGACGTTTTAAAAAGGTCCGATTTATCAACTATTTTGGAGAAAAACGCAATTTTTAGCATTTGTAATTATTCATTTGGTAATAATGACTGTCGCAATTGTACAGAAGGTCGTTTTCACAACGTTGTATACAATGGAAAAAGTATGACATTATGTTATCCGGTAAAAAACAATAATCCAAAACCCAGCATTACTGTTGGTGTTCATTGTGATATTATTTTTGATTTGAAGGGTAAAAACTATGATGTATTTTTTGTTCCATTATTGTATGAGCCGGTTGTTCAGAATGATTTTCCAGAAATTTCTTCATCAGATGTAAAAAAGGCACAAAAAGTTTTATCTTTTAAAAATATCATTGATTCAGTTGAAAAAAATGATATCATCACCGAGTATGAAAAACCAAGGCCAAAAAAAGAGATGATTATTGAACATTTTGAATGTTATAGTAATGCTGAACTCGAGGAGAGGTTAAAAGATGATGATAAAAATGACGAATCTTATTCAAATTCTAAGAAAAATGAGGATTTTTATTACACAATAAGTCAAAAATTAACTCGTGAAAATGAAGAATTATCACGAGAATTATCAAAAAAAAATAGACATAATAAAGAGATTATGGATATGATGACATTTATTAATACAAGAGTAACAAATCAAATTTTGAAAGATACAGATTATTTTAAAGAATCTGAAATTTATTAAAATTTAATTTAATTTAATTCTATGAATTATTTACACGAACCTCTTCTATGATATGTTTTAAATATTCCCTTCTTACTTTATCGTCTGATAATTTTTTTATAAACATCTGATTCACAATAAATGAATCCATTGTTATTTTTTTATTGTCCAGTATATTTAACTTTATTAATAAATTTTGAATATTTGTGCATAAAATATTAATTAATTCCTTTCCGTATAAATCTGAATTCCAACATCCATCGTTATAATAATCATATGATCTCTTACTAATAATCCGCACTGGATAAGCATACTGTGAATTTACCTTGTTTTTGTAATATTTTTTGAAAATATACAATACTGTTCTATGGTCCCTATACTGCATAGCAATATGTCCATCTTCATCTGATATATTTAATTTTTCCAATTTTAGCTCAATAATTTTCTCTTCCGTTTTTACAATTTTACTCTCATCTGTTTTTTCAATTTTATTCTCTTTTAAAATGATAATCTTTTGGATATTATCCTCTATATTATCAACTCTTTTCATTAATAAATCTAGCTTTGCAATCATCTCCTCTTGATGCTTTATAAGAATTGATGAAATATTTTTTATTTCATCAATGATTAACTTTTCATTCATATTAAAACTCATATTTTATAATTAATAATCATAATAAATAAAATAAAAAAATAAAAAAATAAAATATCAATTTTTATTTTCCTTTTAAAAATATTTTTTTATTGATAATATATATTATGCCTAAGAATAAAAATATAAAAAATGAGCACCCTCGTGTGATTAGTATAGAAAAAATAAGGTCAAATAAAGAATCTTTAAAAAATATGGATAAACTTTTAAAATTTAACCAAGAATTCTCACCATTATCCGGTTCAGAATTAGAATATAACCCAAAAATATGGAACGATAATCCAAATATAAAATCTACCCATAACTGTTATACATACGCACTAGGAAAGATACGGTCTGGACTCGATTCGAAAGCACAACCTGGGTATGCATCAGGATTTAATCACATTGACGATTATAAAGATTATAATTGTAAATCATTTTATGAAAGATTGAAAAAAGATGTTCCTGGTAGTTATTTAGAGAAATTTGACAACAAATGTTTGCCAGGTTTTTATAAAATATTTTTAGTATTGGACCCTGGAAATGATTATCATTGGTATAGAATGAATAAGGATAAATATTGGTCTCATAAACCGGGTGCAACAAGCGTTAGTGATGTTGACGCTAGTGGTAATAAAATTAAGAATCCAGCAATTGCGGATAGAAATTATAAATCATTAAATTATAATAAATCCTGCTTTTTTGCATGCATCTATTCCGATTTATCCAGAAGTATGTCGTCTATTTATGAAACAAAGAGTCGCAATAACAGCTTTTTTTAGGTACTCTTTAGAATATCTCTCTTTTTTAGTATCAATTTTTGAATATACTCTTCAACAATTAATATCTTCTTCTCGTAATTTTGCATCTTTTGTGATTCTAGTTCCTTAATTTTATGCTTTAAAGTATTGATATTTTTATCAATCTTTATTAATTTTTCTTTAATCGGTTGATTCATATTTTTATAAATATTGGGAATATAATTATGTTTTTTATTAGGGCTCCTATTATTATCAAGTTTATTATTTAGCTTCATAGATGCTTGTTCTTTATTTTGTGTAATATTTTTCTGATTGCTCTTATTTTCATGTGAGTTTATTTTTTCAATATTTATATTGAACTTGTTTAAAGCTATATTAATATATGTTGTGTACAATTTCTTTTTAATTGAATATAAGCAAAATAATAAAATAATAATATTATATTTAAACTTCTCTAAAACATCATCTAAAAGAATTTTATTCTCTTGTATTTCAAAAATATTTAATATTTGAAAAATATCAAATTTAAAATTATATTTTAATTCGGATAAATCTCTCTTGGTATAAACTCTATCTCTACTACTCTTTTTTAATAAATATCTGGATAACTTAAATTTACTATTATTAAAAGGGTTTATTATCTCCTGTTCTTTATCAATTACAGCACCATTATTAGAACCACGTGGTAATATTCGTGGTTGAATATATCTGTCAAAAAAAATATTATGAAATTCATTAATTAAAGAATTTTTTAAATTTAATTTATTAACAGTTGTTTTATTACAAATTTCTATCATTTTAGTCTTCTTTTCATTATTCTTTTTTTCATTAAAATATTTTTTTTCATATGGATTATTCTTTTTTTCTCCCTCTTTTTTTTCGTACTGTTTATTATTTTTTTTCATTAACATATCATTAATACCTTTGGCCAAATCTTTTTGTTGAAATTCTTTTTTGAATTTTTTACCACCTCTCTGCCATTTATCTTTTTTCTTTTTTTTATCTTTTGTATTTTTCTCGATGGATGGTATTTTTGATAAATCATAGATACTATTTATAAAAGTATTTTTAGAGAATAATACTTTGTAATTACTATTTTCATGAAAGAAAAGTTCTATTAAATGGATATGAATTGGAAAATATTTTACCAAAAAATTCCATTCACGAAAATCTTTAATATCCGCTTCAATAAAATCAAAGATACTCCTCTCATAAAATTTATCTGGTTTCGATTTTTCAAGGTTCGATGAATCTTTATCGCCTATTAAAAAAAATAAATATCGCGAGAATACTTCACCTAATGAGTATGATTCTCTCTCATCCTTTACATATAAAATACTTTTCTTTGAAAAAATAAAATCAGGAACAGTCTCGACTGCAATTTTTTTCGAAATTTTTAAATAAACAAAAAATTTTATAATCTTCTCGATATCCCTATCACACTCTTGTATCTTTTTTTTTATCTCTTTTATTTTTTCTACAATACTCAATTTAATTTGATTTTGCAAATAAGAATTATTAATATTACTATTATTATAAAACAGTGTATCAAAATAATCTTCCAAAAAAATATCGGGGTCCTCTATGATTTGATTCAATTTAGAATATAATGAACTATTTTTATTCATCTGTTTTATTGGAATAATATCCTGTAATAAAAAATTTATAAATAAATAAACATCAGTATTATTTTTATTAAATAAGTTTATTATTTTATCAAAAAATATTTTTGATTTTTCATTTAATTCTTCAAATGCTTTATTATCCATTTATTATTTCATAGAAAATAGTTTTTATTTAATTCTTTTTATAATACACTAATTTTGATAGAATTATTATTTGTATAACTACTATTATTTTTCTTAGACTTGTCTATTACTTTTTTTAACTTCTTTGCCTTCTTTGCCAATAATTTATTAATATTTTTCTTTATTTTATTAAATTCCTCTGTTAATTGATTTTTTAGACGGATATCTTTTATATTTTGAATCCAATGATTAATAAATTCAGAACGGATATAATACATGCTCGCTATTAATGAATACATCTCTTTTTCCTTTTCTAACGACTTTTTACCAGATGTGATTAAATCACTCTCTACTTTTAAATATTTAGAAGTATATACAGCAGATTTACGCATACTCTCATTATATAGTTTTATAAAACTATTTTTAATTATACTTCTATAAGTATTCTTTTGATTATCTAGAAAGGTTCGGTTCAGAGTATTTATATTCGGTTTTATAATGGCCAATGATTGATTTATACATTCAATCGGAATTCTCTCTTTAAAATTTTTCATTAATAATTCAATGATAAATAAATCAAAGTTTATTATTTTTTCGTAATTTTCAAAGAAGCTATAATATATATTTAATGTCCTTGTAGTAATTGTGTCATTATATGTAAAAACACCCAAATCTAAATACTGTTTTTCATTATATAAATCGGTATCCTTCTTTTTGAATAAAATAAAATTAGCAATTAACTTTTGAGAGTCTTTATCGTTATTTATTTTAGTATCACCCCTTTCTTTTAATGATATTTTTTGAAATGGATATATGTTAGTTAAAACCTCATTTTCAACCAATAATCTTGATTCTGGAACAAAAAACCCATTTTTATTTTTATACATTCCATAATAATTCGATGATATCTTAGATGGTTGAAATAATTCATAAAAATTATTCAGCAGTATTAATTTGAAATTAAGTAATGATTCATTTAATTTTTTAATAAAATCAAATCCCGCTTCAATATTTAGGTCTTTAAATTTCTTACCTCTCGTATCGGATAAATCTATAATAGTTTGGTTTAATGAATTTATATAATATTTATAAACATCATAAAATAAATTTATGGCAAAAAATAGAAAACAACACATTATAATTTTTGTATCTCCCAACTCAAATTTGAAAGTTCCATCGCTTTTCATCGTAGAAAATAATAAATTTAAATTATTTATCATCAGTAATTTAATTGATTTGTCATCATCATCTAATCGATAAGACATTTTTTCCTGATATTCAAAAATATTTTTATCGGTATTATATTTAAATGGTATAATATAGTCCTTTTTAATATATTTTGAAGATGGTTCTTCCATAATATCTCTCAACTCAACAGTTATACCTTTAAAATAATTTTCTAAGTTCTTTCGTGTATTATTATTTAAATCCAAATTATTATTCAAATTTTCATCTAAAATATTATTTATATTATTTAATTTTGATTCATTCTTTGTTAGTAATATAGATGATATCGTTTCTGCTATGTTCTGATGTATTAATGGAAATTTATCCATAAAATTATCATCACAATTTAACATTGATACAATAAATTCTGGTATATTTGTTCCATTCGGATTTTCATAAAAAGAGTATATTGAACCAACAGATGGTAATCCAATATTAAATCGATAGCCATAAAAGATATTATTTATGGCTTGAATATATATCTTTTTATCGTTATTATTATAAATATCAATCTTTTCTGTAAAAAAACGTTTATACCCAATTAAACTATCATCTATGTTTTTAATTATTAACGGATTCACATATGATAAATTATTTTTTAATATTTTGTCCTTGATTTTAGTTCTAACCAAGTTGAAAACAAGTATATTTTCTCTTATATTTATTAATAAATATTTATAATATAATAATTCCTTTGAGAAATCCTCGTATTTAACTTTATCACCTGCATTTATTAAATTATCACGAAAAATCTCGTTTATTTTATTTAGAATATTATTATTATCAACATCACTTAATTTAATATTTTTCTCTTTTACAAAATTACTTATTTGATTATGATAGTTTTCTAATATTGATTTCTTTGTAGACGATGAAATCATATTGGAGTTATATAAAGATAGGTTTTTATCTGTTATAAATAATGTGTATGGAAATTTTTTTCCCGACATTTCTATATATATTAAATATATTTTTGTGGGGATAATCCTGAAACATAATTATTTAATGAAATTCCATCTAAGCCAAGATGTGGCAATGATGGATACAGAGTATTTGGCAATTCATTCTGTTGATTATTATTGCTCATTGAATTTAATATTACATAAAATAATATAAATAATACAACAAATAAAACAAATGATGCAACTGATATTTTTCCAATAATTGGATAAATGATAATAAAAGATAATAAAAATGAGACGATTATTACTGGTAATCTATGAAAATTAATACTATTTGGAACTGTAACTGTAAAATTTTCAATCATATATAAAATATAAAAAGATTTTATTCCTTTAAAAATGATAATAATTGAAATATAAAATCACTATCTATTTGCACATTTGAATGCGACCCTTTACAAACATAATATGAGTCTGAATATTCGGATAATTTTTCGGCATGATTAATTTCTATTAATTCATCATCATTGCTATGAATAACTAGTGTTTTCATTTTTTTTCTTAATTTATTTATTTTATATCTTAATTTTATAGCTTCAAGTGTTTCAAAACCGATATTTGAAAAAATGACATTCAAATTTACTATTTTTTTAACTATCTCTTTAATATCGGAAAACGTGGATTGTACGATGAGATACTTAATATTGCAAATATTTGCCAAAGAGGATGCTATAGAACCTCCAATAGATTCTCCATAAAAAACGATGCTATGATTTGTAAATCCCTTTTTATCAATCAAATATTTGTAAAACTCTTTTCCACACTCAATACAGATACTCTCATTCGGAATTCCATCACTATTTCCAAATCCCGGATAATCGAAAAATAGTAATGAGAAACCGGCTTCATAGAATTTATCTATATAAGAGAGTCGATAACTAATATTCCCGGCATTACCGTGAAAAAATAGTATTACCTTGTTTTTTGAAATACTATTCTTTTTATTTGATTCTATAAACCATCCATGACACCGTATTTTATCATCGATACTAATATAAATATCCTCATATGGAATTTTAAGATTTTCCGGACTTTTTTTTATCTCTTTAATTGGGAAAAAGAGGTATTGCTCTATATAATCCTTTATCATTTCTCTAAGTGTAGAAAAATATTTTTTAAATTAAATTTATAAAATAAATGATGTTAGACATCACTTAACGATAAATGTTATCAATACTGACGCCACTATAAAAACAGTCGTTAAAATTTGATTATTCATAAGATGATTTTTATCATTGATTTTAACAGTTAATTCAACACGAGTGTTTCCAGGAGTGATTTCATCATCATTGTTTTCATCAATGATTTCATCATTATTGGATTCAACAGTGTTTTCATCAATGATTTTATCATTATTGCTTTCAACAGCGTTTTCATCAATGATTTCATCATTATTGCTTTCAACAGCGTTTTCATCAATGATTTCATCATTATTATCAACAATGGTTTCATCATTGGTTTCAATATCATTGTTTTCAACAATGGTTTTAACAGTAGTTTTTTCAGCAGTGTTTTCATTTTCAAATATGTCTGTCATAAATCCGAATACATAAGAAGGTCTATTATCGTTTCCTTCAATTGGATTTAATAAACCACCCATTGTGATGTCAGAACGCAAAGTTATTACTTTTTGACTAGGATTTTGTCGATAATGAGCTACATATTCACTATGAACGGTTATCCTAGGACATAAATCTTTATTTGTAGAAAGTATCAACAATATCATATCTGCTGCAGAACATGTTTTAAACCAGTCTAGTTTTTCAAAACTACAACGATAGTTTGTATTATGAAGCTCATTCTCAGTATATTTAAACATTTTAGTCGTGATAACATTAACATCTGTATTTATACCGAACAAATAGTCCAAACAATAAAGTAATATTGATCTCTTTTTAAAAGAATTACTTTTCACATGCCAATATCCATTGTATCCAGTATAATATTTTTTTATTACAAATATAATAAAGTTAATAACACTAGAAAGGTTAACATTTTCTGGTAAAATGTGTTTTAATCTGGTAAATAAATCAGTTAAACGAGATTCTTTTAAACTATTCAAATAAGAATTAGTTCTATCGTTTTGATAGGATTTATGAATTGTATTATCAATAACTCTCAATAATTTATTATTCATCTTTCTTTCTTCGTCGGAAAGTTTTTGTACTTCTTTAGAAGTTTTTTTTTCTTCATTAAAAGGAATGTTTGGATCAAAAGTGACACTCTTGCCACTCATTTTTTTCAATTTGTTTCGCTTTTCAAAGAACGTATTTTTTGATAATAAACAGTATATATTTTTTTATTAAAGAAATTACGTGTCAATTTTTTTGTAAAAAAATTCTAATTCTGATAAGAATTTCAATTTTTATTTTTTGTGAAAAAAATAAAAATTATTTCCGTTTTAGGAATCAATTTTTTTGTAAAAAAATTATTTCCTCCCTTCGGGAATCATTTTTTTTTGTAAAAAAACTATAAAAAAATATTTTTACATAGTATGAATATATCAAGTATATTATTAGATTTTGCTAAAGAAAACAAAAAGTATATCATATTATATATTCTTTTTACTATATTAGCATATCCACTAGAGGCGATTGCTCTTCCACAAATATATTCAAAGATATTCACTGATGTAAAACATATTTTCAAATACCTAATACCCGTTTTTATCATATTATTTATAGTTTACACATCATACAGTATAATTTCATATATAGATTCATTATTAATACCTAAATTCAACACATATCTATTAAGCTACATTTACGAAAACATATTATATAAACACAAAAATAATTATACAGATATAGAATTAGGTAAATTATCTACAAAATTGACTATGCTACCATCTATAATAAGAGAACTAACAATAAATATATTTATTATGAATTTACCAAAAATAATATGTATCGTAGTTATTAATTTATACTTTTTTTATATTAGTTGGAAATTGGGATTATTATCCACCGTTTCACTCATCATTTTATTTATGATTAATAAATCATATTTTTTTAAATGCAAAACAGTATCAAAGGATAGGTATCATTCTTATGAAAAAACAATAGAACTTGTACAGGATAAATTATCAAATCTATTCTCTATATATTCAAATGGTAAAATCAAAGATGAAATTGAAGTATTCAATGAAAGCGTAGGAAAGTATGAAAAATTATTCATTGATAATTTATACTGTGTGTCTCAGAATAAATTTGCAAATTATTTTATTCTGTTCGCGCTTTTTATTGTTCTCAATTTATTTATTATCTATTTATATCGCCAAAAGAGCATATCATTAAATATTTTAATTGCATTATTCATAACATTGTTATATTATATATCATCTTTTAATTCAATTTTTACAAATATAAAAGATTTTATTCATAATGTTGGAATTTTGGAAGAGACGGACAGTTTTATAAAAGAATTAAATGATATCCATCATAGTCAAAAAAGAAAATATCAACCTTCTAACATTATGTCGGGTGATATAACCATTAAAAACCTAAATTTCAGTTACAATAATAAAGTTATATTTAACGATTTTAACCTAGATATAAAGGACAAAGACAAAGTGGCAATTATAGGGCACAGTGGTCTAGGTAAATCCACCCTTTTTAAATTAATAACAGGATATTACAAGGTTGACGATAATATGATATACATAAATGATAGAGATATAAATTCCTATGATTTGGATGATTTACGCAAGAAGATTAGCTATGTAAATCAGAATAATCAATTATTTAACGGAACTGTATTACAGAATATACAATATGGAAATAGTTTATCACACGATGATATTGTTAAAATTATAAATGATATTGGATTAAAAGATATATTCAAAAATTTAGGAGATGGATTATATACAAATGTTGGTGTAAATGGTAATAAATTATCTGGTGGACAGAAACAGATGATTCATATTTTGAGATGTTTCGGTAAGAATAATAAAATTATACTATTGGATGAACCAACAACATCATTAGATAAGAACAATAAAAAAATAATTTTAAATGCTATCAAAGAGTTATCAAAGAATAGTACTATGATTATAATAACACATGATAATGAATTATTAAATTATGTGGACAAAGTTTATAAGATAAAATAATTCTTAGGAAAAAAATAAACCATTATAAAAAAATAATATTATCAATATATATATAAAATGAGCTTAACATCGGTATTAAATTTTTTCGCAACTACCTCCTATTCAGTACATCCATATTATCTGTTTTGTGCCCTTGAGATTCACCACAATACACAAAGAATATCTTATACACCAGAAAAAATCTGTAATCATTTTGGAAGTTTTTTGAATAATCAATGCATAGATTATTTTAAAAAAGAGGAAGAGTCAGGTATGGATATTAATGATTGTGTCCAATATATTGAAAGAGGTCAAGACACTGAACGTATTCAAACAAAGTGGGGACCATTTGTCGATTATTTATCATCTTATGATAAATATTATAATAGTTATTCTGAGGTGCTAAACAAGGTTGAAACTTTTCATGATAATTTAAATTACATTTATGAACATAATAAATATGGAAATTCATCATATACCTTAGGAATAAATTATTTTGCAGATATGACAAATCAAGAATATATAAATTACATATCGGGAAGAAAATACGATTTTTCCAAGGATATTTGTACAGATCAACCATCCAATTCGGGAAAATATCCTTCATCTATTGATTGGAGAGATAATAATGCAGTTACACCTGTTAAAGACCAGGGGCAGTGTGGAAGTTGTTGGTCATTTTCAACAACTGGTGCAGTGGAGGGTATCTATGCTATAACAGAGGGAACTCTTTTATCATTTTCTGAGCAACAACTTGTTGACTGCTCATACTCTTATGGAGACCATGGTTGCAATGGAGGATTAATGCAGAATGCATTCACATATATTAGTGATTATGGTATAACAACAGAGGATGCGTATCCATATACAGCAACTAGTAGCAGAAGTTCATGTAAAGAATTTAAGCCAGTTGCTGACATAGCAGGATGTGTGAATGTTAGTCCAAATGAATTGCAGCTCACTTATGCCGTTGCTCAACAACCAGTATCTGTATCAATTGAGGCAGATTCGCGCTCATTTCAATTATATAGCGGTGGAGTGTATGATGATTCATCATGTGGAACAAATTTGGACCATGGTGTTTTAGCAGTCGGTTATGGAACGGATGGTGGAAAAGATTATTGGATTGTAAAAAATTCATGGAGTTCATCATGGGGAGATGCAGGTTATATTAAGATTTTAAGAAATAGTGTTGCAACGAGTACAAAGGGAATGTGCGGTATTGCAATGGATGCATCTTATCCAACGATGTAATTATGAAATATATTTTTTTATCTCGATTATTTTTTCTTGGATAATTCTTATATCTATTAATATCTGTTCAATAATAATTTCATTCAAATCGTCAATCTTTATTTTTAAATCATACGCATTTTTAATAATACCTATTAAAAAGTTATTTTCCATATTGTCTTTTGCCTTTTTAAAGATTTCATTTTTATCAAGGTCGTTTGTTTTATCAGGATGAGTTAGCAAACATATTTTTTTATAATATTTTTTAATAAATTTTTTAATGACACTCTTTTTTTCAGAGGGTTTATCCCGAATGGGATTATCGCTAGATTCATCCGAGGGATTATCACCAGATTCATCCAAGGGATTATTGCCAGATTCATCCCTTCTGCCAGATTCATCCCGAATGGGATTATTGCCAGATTCATCCCGAATGGGATTATCGCCAGATTCATCCCGAATGGGATTATTGCCAGATTCATCCCGAATGGGATTATCGCCAGATTCATCCCTTCTGCCAGATTTATTTTTATTTGATTCATCAAGATGAATGTTTTTAAAAATAAAATTCAAAAAATCATCATTTAAAAAATCATCCTTTTTTTTTGTTGCGTTTAATTTAGAATTAGAAGTATAAATATTTAATAAATTTTCATATTCATTTAAAATTTCAATAATTTTAATATAAATATTAGCCATATATTAAACAAATTTAATAAATTTTTATTTTTGTCGAAAATATAAAAAAATATATTTACTAAAATTATAAAAAACAATGACGTCTACGTTAACAAGAACAGCCACAACAAATTCTGTAGTAGATAAATACTATTCCGGAACACAAGGAAGTACTGTAACTGTCGGTTTAAATACTGATTCTGGTAATTACGTTATATCTCAAGGTGCAGATTTATCAACCCCGGCTTTGACAGTTGATTATACTAGCGGTGATATAACTATTGAAAATAATTTAATTGTTAAGGGAAATACTACTGCAATTAATATATCTCAAGTAGATATTGAAGATCCATTGATAAATGTAGGGTTAACAAATTCGAATATTATATTAGGAATGTATCAATGTCAAAATACAAGTTATTACCCATATGCAATTATTGTTTTAGAAAATAAATACACAAGTTCAACTTTGATAAAATTAGTTGGAATATCAACTGATGGTGGTGCAACAACATCAACTTATTCTAAAGCATATGTTTCTTCTAGTGCAATTACAACATCATTAAGCAATACTGGTGTATGTGCATTCTCAATAACTCCTAATTCAACAACAAACTTTACTATTCCAACATCAACATATTTTACTTCAGCAATGTTTTCATCTGGTTATTTAACAAAAGCATCCTTTTATTTATCAACATATTCTACAACATATACACAAACAGCTACTAGTTCAACACAAACAGCTAAGGTAAATATACATTTATGTGCAACATTAGATTCTAGTGTATCTGCATCAACTAGTGTTTCTACATCAAATTATTTAAATTCATGGCCAACATCTGGTACATTATATTATAGAAGTTCAACTGCAACATCAACTCTTTCTCAAGCAGCATCTGCATCAAGTTCAACTGCAACAGCATCAAATGTTTATGCAATTGGTACAACAACTCCATCTGTTAGTAGTATAACTTATACAGCATCTATTACTACTGCTACTTTACCAACTGTTGGAACTGCATCAAGTTATCCAGTTGCTTTAACTGCATCTGATAGTTCTATATTTTATTTCGGAAATGCATCATATTATTCTACTACTGGAGGATATACAACATTATATTTTACAGATGTTTTCTTACCAGTTAATGTTGCAATAGGTTCTAACATGTATCTTTTGACATCCGCAACATTTACCAAAACTGATAATCAAAAACTCACATTAGGTTCAAGTGCAACAATTACAAAAGATTCTAAGGCACAATTATTTTTATCATCTGCATTGGCAAGTACTGATTTATTTTATTTTACAACAAGTGCAAGTTATGTTTCATCTGTTCCATACGATTCATCAAGTCCATATTATGTTCCAATGTTTGATGTAAATCCAGCATCAGCAGTAAGTGGAACAACGATGAATTTTAATAATAATATAATATTAAATTTTGATTCATCAGCTTCGTCGGCTATAACTTTTACAACAACATCAGCTTTATTAGGAGGAATGCAAACAAATACATTAGCAAATAGTTTTGGTATTGAATGGGATTATTATTCTGGTACATCAGATTATTCTCAAAGTATTACATTAGGTTCATCTTCTAGTAATTCATTTTATTTTAATGGTTCCGATGCAAATAAATTTCAAATGGATGTCGCAAATAAAAAACTAGTATTACCAAATAATGGTTATATTCAAAATGATACAAGTACAAGTTTAATTATAAATTCCGGTGGAAAAACTACTGTATCAGATACAACTGCATCCAGTTCTACTAGTACCGGTGCATTGGTAGTAAGTGGCGGTGTCGGTATTGCAGGTAATACAAATATTGGTGGAACAGCATCTATTACTGGTGCATCCACTTTAGCAGGTGTCGCAACTATATCAAATACAACTGATTCCTCTGCAACCTCAAGTGGTGCTTTAGTAGTTAGCGGAGGTGTGGGTATTGCCGCTAAGGTAAATATTGGTGGAGTCAGTACTATATTAAATACAACCGACTCATCCGCAACTTCAAGCGGTGCATTAGTAGTTAGCGGTGGTGTTGGTATCGCCGCGAAGCTAAATGTAGGAGGAAATGCATCTATTGGCGGAACATCCACTTTAGTAGGTGTTACAACAATCACAAATACAACTGATTCATCTGCAACCTCAAGCGGTGCTTTAGTAGTTAGCGGTGGTGTTGGTATCGCCGCTAAGGTAAATATTGGTGGAGTCAGTACTATATTAAATACAACCGACTCATCCGCAACTTCAAGCGGTGCATTAGTAGTTAGC
>JACCEB010188110.1_pt1 | contig 22510 bp, 25 predicted proteins | sample 7454761 | NCBI WGS metagenome assembly JACCEB01 (sample SAMN15323454, study PRJNA562643) | freshwater metagenome | isolation source: river surface water | place: USA:Blue River Watershed | collected 2017-08-18 | reverse complement strand
GGAAGGGCATCGAAATTCCCACAACGTTGGTGTAATCGCCTTCGATCACAGGGATAAATGGTGATCCGTGGCCATCGAGGGTAAATCCGCCAGCTACCTGCAAAGGTTCACCTGATGCGATGTAATCATCGATCTCACCATCTGTGAGTTCAGAGAAAGTTACTTTAGTGGTGACGCGATCTGCGATCTCGATTCCTTTTTCAGTATCGATAATGCAATGACCGGTATGAAGTAGTCCGCTGCGGCCACTTATCGTGCGAGCACGCTCGCGAGCAATCTCTGGCGTACCTGGTTTGCCAAAAGAGATGCCATCAACATCAAAAGTTGAGTCACATCCAATAATGATTGCCGGGTAGTCGATCATCTCTCTGACTGTATGTGCCTTTGAGATCGCCAATGCAATCACCATATCTGCAGGCGACATTGCATTGAAAAATTCTGTCTCTTCGTCAACATGGCTGACGATAATCTCAGGGGATAAGCCAGCATCCACAAGAAGACGCTTGCGCGATGTGGATTGAGATGCAAGAACAATTTTCGGCATTAATCGAACTTTCTTGCGCCGTAAGTAATTTGATGGGGCAGGGGTTGGCGAAGTTGTGGAAGACCGAAGACGCTTCGCTTAATGACGGGCTTTAAGTCAACTGGTTTACGCGTAGTCAGAGCTGCCTGAAGTGCTAGAAGCTCTTCAGTAGTCGGATTTCCTGATGTGACAGTAAATTTCATTAGAGCGGAATATTTCCGTGTTTACGTGCAGGCAATATATCGCGCTTGGTCTTCAAGGTACGAAACGCCTTGGTGATGTAGGCGCGAGAATCTTCCGGTTCAATAACTGAGTCGATTGTTCCTCGCTCGGCAGCTGCATATGGATTCGAGAGCTTCTCGGTGTAATCACTGACCAGCTCTTTACGAAGTGCTTCAGGATCTTGTGACTCAGCAATATCTTTTCGATACAAGATATTTACCGCACCTTGTGCACCCATCACAGCAATCTCTGCAGATGGCCAGGCAAAGTTGATATCACTGCCGAGGTACTTAGAACCCATCACGATGAAAGCTCCACCGTATGCTTTTCGGGTAATCAAGGTAACGAGCGGAACCGATGCTTCAGCATAGGCATAAAGCAACTTTGCTCCGCGACGAATTATGCCGTTCCACTCTTGTTCGGTACCTGGCAAGAATCCTGGAACGTCGACCAGGGTAAGAATTGGGATATTAAAGGCGTCGCAGAAACGGAGGAAGCGAGCGGCTTTCTCACTCGAGTTAATATCGAGCGTTCCAGCCAGTTGTGAAGGTTGGTTGGCGATAATTCCAACAGATTGTCCTTCGATACGCGCAAATCCGACCACGATATTTGGAGCATAGAGCGCATGAACTTCAAGGAATTCACCTTCATCTACCAACGTTTGAATGAGAGCTTTCATGTCATATGGCTGGTTAGGTGAATCTGGAATCAAGGTATTGAGCGCAAGATCTGCCGCGCTCTTATCGAGAGTCTCAGTGGCAGGTAGGACAGGTGAGCCATCCATATTGTTAGAAGGAAGATAAGACAAGAGAGCTTTTACATAATCAATGGCATCGGCTTCAGAATCTGCCATGTAATGGGCGTTACCTGATTTGGTGTTGTGGGTAAATGCGCCACCAAGTTCTTCCATACCAACATCTTCACCGGTGACAGTTTTAATGACATCAGGACCAGTGATAAACATATTCGACGTATCTTTGACCATCACCGTGAAATCTGTGAGGGCAGGCGAATAAGCAGAACCGCCAGCACATGGTCCAAGAATGAGTGAGATCTGTGGGATGACTCCTGATGAGCGAGTATTGAGGCGGAAGATCTTTCCGTATCCATTGAGCGATGCCACGCCTTCTTGAATACGTGCTCCACCTGAATCGTTAATGCCAATCAATGGAATTCCACTCTTAAGTGCAAATTCGGCAATCTTCACAATCTTCTCTGCATGTACTTCACCAAGACTTCCACCGAATACGGTGAAATCTTGTGAATAGAGAGCAATAGGGCGACCATCAACAGTTGCAGTACCAATAACTACACCGTCACCGTAAGGGCGTGAATTCTCCATACCGAACTGGGTCGAACGATGACGTGCGAACTCATCAATTTCAGTAAATGACTCCGGGTCGACGAGCATCTCAATTCGCTCACGGGCTGTGTGCTTTCCCTTGGCATGCTGCTTCTCTACGGCTCGGGCCGAGCCGGCATGGACAGCTTCATCGATTTTTTCGCGGAGATCTTCGATTTTTCCCGCAGTAGTGTGCAGATCTGGGCTCATGTCCATAAGGTACTAGTCATGGGTACCGATACGCCAAGAGCGCCACTAGATCAGAGTCGAATCACCACCGCTTTGTCGCGGTACTGGCGAGTAAGCGTGGTTGATCTCACGGCATCGACCCAAGATGATCTTCTTAAGAAAATTACATCTGGCCACGTTGATAGCGGGGAAGTGATCTGTGCAAATTTTCAAAGTGCAGGACGTGGACGACTCGATCGTTCTTTTCTTGCACCAGAATCTACTGCGCTTCTCTTCTCGCTCTATCTGATTCCAGAACGTGATCGTCAGCAGTGGGGATTCATTCCACTCCTTGCAGGTCTATCGATAACACAGACGCTACGAAAAATCGGTGCAGAGATTTCAATCAAATGGCCAAATGATTTATTGATCAACAATCAAAAGGTCGGTGGAATCATCTCCACCGCAGCAGGTAATGGAGTTGTAGTCGGTATTGGCATTAACGTTTCAAATACAGAATCAGAACTTCCTGTCGAGAATGCAACATCACTTACACTCGCTGGAGTAACTTCACTCGATAGAAATTTTCTCTTGCCGCTTCTGCTCAATACACTCGAGAAGGATTTCATTCAATGGGATCAAGGCGAGAGCTTTCTAGAGAGATACACCCAGCTCTGCACAACCATCGGACGAGAAGTAATGGTCGAACTACCCGGTGGCCGCACCATCCAATCTCGAGCACTGGCAATCGATGATTTGGGCCAACTTCACCTAGAAAGTGGCGATCTCGTTTCTGTTGGCGATGTGATTCATCTACGATAAGCAGGTGAGAAGTCGCTTCCCAGTAGTTGGGATTATCGGAGCCGGACAACTAGCGCGCATGACGGTGGCGCCAGCTATTGCCCTAGGCGTAACTCTCAAACTCTTTGCTCAGGATAAAGACGATAGCGCTGCACAGATTTGTGACCATGTTGTTGGAGATTTCCGTAATCTCAAAGAAGTCCTTAAATTTGCTCGCGACTGCGATGTCATCACCTTTGAGCACGAGCTTGTTCCGCTCTCGGTCATTAAGGGGTTAGAGGCAGAAGGTATTCGCGTCTACCCACCTTCGTCAGCATTTATCTATTCACAAAATAAAGCCGAGATGCGAAAGGCGCTGAGTGACCTGCCATCTCCTGCCTGGCAGTTGATCGCCGATGAAGATCAAGTACCTAATTTTCCGGTTATCGCTAAAGCTATTTCAGGCGGTTATGACGGTCGCGGTGTCTGGAAGATTCTTAATCGCGATATGTTGGATGAGATTATTTCGATCAACCCCCAACTTCTCATAGAAGAGCTGATCGAGTTTGATTGCGAAATTGCTGTCATGGTTGCTCGCTCACCACATGGGCAGGCAAATACCTGGGCGCCAACCCAGACAATTCAAGTAGATGGAATCTGCACACGAACTGTGACGCCAGCTCCAACACTTTCTCCGCAACTATCTGAGAAAGCGTGCGCATTAGCGTTGACCATTGCAGAGCGAGTTGGATTAGTAGGTGTCATGGCAGTTGAGTTATTTGTTAAAGGCGACGAGATCTTTATCAATGAGCTGGCGATGCGCCCACATAATTCAGGACATTGGACCATCGAAGGCGCGGTGACAAGTCAATTTGAACAGCACCTCCGTGCGATTCTAGATCTGCCACTCGGAGATCCTGCGATGACTGCCTCATATGCGGTGATGGGGAATGTACTTGGGGGAGAGAAGAAGGATATGTATCGTCCGTATCTACACCTCATGGCACGTAATCCTGAGCTTAAGGTCCATCAATATATGAAGGATGTGCGCCCGGGTCGCAAGATTGGACATGTCAATGCAGTCGGTGAAGATCTTCTACACTTAGTAGAGTTAATTGAGCATGCACGTGACTACATGAGCGGAGAGATCGATGAGTGATGTAGCAATCATCATGGGGTCAGATTCTGATTGGCCAGTCATGAGCGAGGCGGCAACGATTCTTGAATCACTTGGGATTTCCTATAAAGCCGATGTCATCAGCGCACACCGCATGCCGACAGAGATGGTGGCCTTTGCACAAGGTGCAGTTGCAGCTGGATATAAAGTCATAATCGCTGGCGCAGGTGGGGCAGCTCATCTTCCAGGCATGGTGGCATCCCTTACTTCACTTCCTGTTATTGGCGTACCAGTACCGCTTAAGAATCTCGACGGTATGGATTCACTTCTCTCTATTGTGCAGATGCCAGCAGGAATTCCCGTTGCAACAGTTGGAATTGGCAATGCTAAGAATGCAGCGCTCCTTGCTGCACGAATTTTAGGCGTTGCAGATAGCGCAATCGCGGCGAAGGTAGATCAAGGGCTTAAAGAGATCAATGCTGAAGCAAAAGCAAAAGGTGCCAACCTTGCTACAAAGAAGAAGACAGGCTTCTAAGCCCGCTTAATCTGAACGGCCGAGCGCATGTACGCGCCATCCAGCTCTACGCCACTTATCTCGATCGAGGGCATTGCGTCCATCGATAAGGAATTTTGATTTCACGAGCTGTCCAATTACTGATGGATCTAGTTCGCGATATTCCTTCCACTCGGTCAAGTGCAAGATTGCATCTGCATCCTTAACCGCATCGGCAACGCGCTCTGCATAATCAAGATTTGGGAATCGCTTACGTGCAGGTTCAATTCCCTTTGGATCATGAACTACGACGGCAGCCCCTGCTGCTTGAAGTTGTGCAGCGATATCCAGAGCCGGGGAGTCACGAACATCATCGCTATCGGGCTTAAATGTCGCACCTAGTACTGCAATTTTATATTGGGTAAGGTCATCGGAAAGATCGGCGCGAACAACATCGATTACACGTTGACGTGCACGAAGGTTGATTGCATCAATTTCACGTAAGAACTCAAGGGCTTGATCTGCACCAAGTTCTTGGGCGCGAGCCATAAATGCTCGAATATCTTTTGGCAGACATCCGCCACCAAAGCCGATACCTGCTTGAAGAAAGCGATTTCCAATACGTGGGTCATAGCCGATCGCCTTTGCAAGAACGGTGACATCGCCACCTGCTGCTTCACATACTTCAGCCATTGCGTTAATGAAGGAGATCTTTGTCGCAAGGAATGAGTTTGCAGCAACCTTCACTAGTTCGGCAGTTGGAAGATCTGCACGAATCCATGGAGTTCCTAGAGCGATGACTGGCTCATACACTTCCTTGAGGATCTCTTCAGCGCGGTCATTGGCAACACCGACCACCAAGCGATTAGGTGTCAAAGTATCTTCAACAGCAAAACCTTCACGTAAGAACTCTGGGTTCCAGGCAAGATCTGCATGCGGTGCATCCTTAGCTAGCTGCTCACGCAACATCTGCGCAGTGCCAACAGGAACAGTTGATTTTCCAACAACGAGAGATCCATCTTTGAGATGTGGCGCAATCGCGGCCACAGATGACTTCACATAGGTGAGGTCTGCTGCAAGTCCATCTTTGCTCTGAGGTGTTCCTACGCAGATGAAGTGAACATCTGCATCTGCAACGGCAGAGAAGTCGGTAGTAAAAGAGAGGCGACCTGTCTTCATCTCCGCTGCAAGCAATGTATCAAGACCTGGTTCGTAGAAAGGGAGTTGACCACTTTGCAACATATCAACCTTGGATTGATCGGTATCAATTCCAACTACATTAAAACCAAGGGAAGACATACATGCTGCATGGGTGGCACCGAGATAGCCACAACCAATAACTGAGAGCTTTAAAGTCATGGGTGCGAGTCTAAGGCACGAACTATTTAATCTCTCCGCATGGATTTTCTGCGGCGGTGCGAGTCTTAAATTTATCGACGATTACAGGGGTTGGAGATGCCGAGGCGCTAGCTGAAGCCGATGGTGTTGGGGTGACTTCATCGACAAGTGGAAGGTCATCGCGTACGCGAGTCCATAAATCAGCGCCCAGTACTTCATCCCAGACCACAACCGACAGTCCGTCATATCGAGCATTTGCATTCGATAGCGGAACTGTAAGGGTGCGAACGTTTCCTGATGAGAGATTCTTTAGCTGCTTAGCAAGAGTTAACAAGTCATTAGGTTCAAGGCCAGCATCGAGACGAACGCTGGCAAGAGATGCGTTAATAAAATTCTTCAACTTAAATGGATTAAGAAGTGTTCCACTGCTTGTCGCTTTGCGCATAACTGCACTCATAAATTGTTGCTGGCGTTGCATACGTCCAATATCTCCACGACCGTCAAAGTCACGGGTGCGAACATATTTGAGAGCTTCAATACCATCAAGGGTATGTACACCCGCGCTAAGAACTAAGTGGCTCTTTGGATCATCGATATCAACTTTGGTACAGACTTCGATGCCACCGAGTGCATCAACGATTCCGGCAAATCCAGCAAAACTGACTTCGACGTAATGATCAATCTTGATGGAAGTTGCTAGCTCGATAGTTTCAATCAGAAGTGGCGCACCGCCATAAGAAAATGCTGAATTGAGTTTTCCGGGACGTGCCGAAACAATCGTCTTCTTATCGATACTGCTGACATGTTCTGGAATCGTAACCAAGCTATCTCGAGGTAACGAGATGATGTAGGCGCGATCTCTGGCTTTACTTAAATGAATCAGCAGCATTGTGTCGGAACGACCACCTGCAGCTGTCGCGGTAGAGCCAACGCGCAATTCGCGCATCTGCTCTTTTGTCAGACCTTCACGGGTATCAGAGCCGACCAAGAGATAGTTCTCCGCCTTGGAGGTCTTCTCTGGGCGGTCTTCGAGATTATTGAAGACATCAATTCGGGCGATAGAGCTACTTACTCGTCCTAGACCGAAGGATGAGATTGAAGAAAGAAGCACGATGGCAACAGATAGTGAGGTAATTATCCGTATAGCTCGTGTTGATTTCACTGCGTCAGACTACTTGGACGATAGCGTAGAGGTGTTATGACATCGCCGAGAGTCCCGTTATCTGCCTCACCAGGCATCAGTGTGATTCTGCCTGTCCTGAACGAGCAGGCGCACTTGGAAGAATCAATTCGCGCGATCCTTTCTCAGAAATATCTCGGCACTTTTGAAGTCATTCTCGCCCTTGGTCCTTCGCGCGATTTGACCAACGAGATTGCTGCGCGCCTTGCCTCTGAAGATTCACGCATCACTCTTGTTGAAAACCCTTCCGGAAAAACGGCAGCTGGATTAAATCGGGCGCTGAACGCATCCACTCAAGAAATTGTTGTGCGCGTTGATGCACACGCAGAGATTCCTGATAACTACCTTGAGATAGTTGTTGAAACACTTCGTGAATCTGGGGCAGTTAACGTTGGCGGAGTAATGGGCGCAGAAGGCATAACCTTCTTTGAGACTGCAGTTGCTGCAGCAATGTGTAGCCCCTTTGGCGTGGGAGGTTCTAGATTTCATATCGGCGGCAAGGCCGGATATGTCGACACCGTCTACCTCGGAGCATTCATTCGACAAGCAGTTGTTGATGCAGGAGGATTTGATGAAAGATTTATACGCGCTCAGGATTGGGAGCTTAATTACAGACTTCGCCAGAACGGCGGAAAGATCTACTTCGATCCACGATTACATGTGACGTATCGCCCCCGCCCAAATTTACGCAGACTCGCAAAGCAGTACTTTGAATATGGAAGATGGCGTCGTGTCATTGCTCGCAAATATCCGGAGACAATTAATTATCGATACTTAGCTCCGCCACTGGCGCTTATTGGAACTGTTCTCTCTTTGATTGCAGGAACAGCCTTTGATCCATCTCTCTATCTTCCTGCAGCCACCTACATCACATTTATCGCAATCACCCCGCTCTTTATCTCTAAGAACCTGGCTCACTATCCACTTCTACTTTTTATCCTTCCGACAATGCATTTTTCTTGGGGATTTGGCTTCCTCACCTCGCCACGAAAGCTAGTTCCAGACTCTCTACGGTAACCTTCACTCATATGAGTACGCCTGTGACTGTTTATGAGCCATTTCGCGCTGGGTTGCCCCCACTGCGTCAATACCTGCGCTCACTCTGGTCTCGCCGCCACTTCATCGCTGAGTTCTCACGCTCTGAATTGCGCGAACAGAACTACGGATCTGTCTTTGGCCAGCTCTGGTTAGTGCTCAATCCACTCTTGCTCTCTGGCGTCTACTTCCTCTTGATCTACATCATCGGGGGAGAAGGAGATGCCGATAGATATGTTCATCTGACTTCAAGTCTCTTCTTCTTCTATCTCATTGCAAATAGTTTGACCGGGGGAGTTAAATCCATTACTTCAGGTCAGCGTTTGATTATGAATACCGCCTTTCCGCGCATCATGCTGCCAATCTCAGCATCAGTCATTGCAATCTTTAAATTCATTCCTACCCTGATTGTATTTTTTGCAATTCGTACCTTTGTCGGTGCGCCATTTTCTTTGCAGATGCTCTGGGCTATTCCCATCTTCTTGCTCGGTGTCTTTATGGGTCTAGGCATGGCGATTTCGATTTCGTGCACAAATGTCTATTTCAGAGATATCGCAAGCCTCCTTCCATATATCACTCGTAGCCTTATCTATCTTTCACCGATTCTTTATGAAGCTTCTGCACTCTCAGAGAAGATGCGCACATTAGAGATAGCCAATCCAATCTTCTATCTCTTAGATGCTTGGTCACAAGTGATGGTCTATGCGCAAGCCCCAACTTCATTTTCTCTGCTGATCAGCCTTGCCTGGGCATCGCTGATCTTCTTCGTCGGAACATATTTCTTCCTATCGAGGGAGCGTGATTTCGCTGTCCGTCTCTAGCGCACACCCACACAACAGCATCGCTGTCTCAGTTCAATCTGTTGGACTTACATATACAACTTCTGTTGATAAGAAGCCGACTCTTAAAGCTCGCGTAAAGCGCCTCGGTCGTAGCGGAAAGTTCTCACGCACAGTCAATGCGCTCAACGATGTAAGTATCGATGTTCATTACGGAACTGTTCTCGGAATCATCGGATCAAACGGTGCAGGTAAATCTTCATTGATGCGCGTAATTTCAGGAATTATTCCGCCATCACGCGGACGTATTGAAGTTCACGGCTCTGTCAGCACTCTCTTGGCTCTCGGTGTCGGGTTTAACGCATCCCTTACTGGACGTGAAAATGTTTACCTCGGTGGCTTAGCTGCCGGCATGACACGCGCTGAGATCGATAGCCAATTCGATGAGATTGCTGAATTTTCTGAACTCGGAGATGCGATTGATTCACCGATGCGCACTTATTCCTCAGGTATGTACGCCCGCCTAGCCTTCTCTGTAGCAGCTACAGTCAAGCCAGATATTCTCATTATCGATGAGGCATTGAGCACAGGTGATGCTCGCTTTAAAGAGAAGAGCCTCAACCGCATCAAAGAACTTCGCACAGAAGATCGCGCATTGATTTTGGTAAGCCATGCTCTGGCTACGATCGAAGATATTTGCAATGAAGTCATCTGGCTAGATAAGGGAAAGATGATGTCTCGCGGAAAGCCGGCAGAAGTTATCGCTGCCTATCGTGAGTTTATGCAGGTACGAAAGAGCGCATCTTCTGATGAGGATGTCTAAGAATTTCTTCGCACTGCTGATTACATCTCTTGTTATCAGCACATTCCCAGCCCAAGCAGTTGAAGTGCCAGCAACTTTTGCATTTACCGGTAGTGGTTACGGCCATGGCGTAGGCATGAGTCAGATAGGTGCTCGCTCCCGCGCACTCAGCGGTGAAAGTGCAACCGCAATTCTCAATTACTATTACAAAGATGTAGTTGTTGCACCATATGTCGATACCCACACTATTCGCGTCAATATTGCTCATCTGGTGAAGTCAATTTCATTTACTACCCACACACCTGGGGCGCTTCTTGAAATTTATGAAGGAGATCTATCCCGTTTTGATCAAGCCACACCAATCGTTAGCTATGCAAGTAAGAGACGTGCCCCCTTTACCTTGGCTGGTCAAATGGTTGCACTCTCGGGAATTGCACGCGGCAAAGCGCTGACTCTGCGCTGGACTGGTGAGAATGCAGTTGTGACGATGAATCACGGATCTGTTGCAACAAAATATAAATATGGATTTATCACCATCAAAGTAGTGAAAGGCGCACTCGAGGTAACAAATACTCTCGCCCTGCGAGATGAGTATCTCTGGGGGATTAGTGAAGTCTCCTCAAGTTGGCCTAGCGCTATGTTGGAGGCTCAAGCAATTGCATCCCGTAGCTATGCGCTCTCAAAGTTAAGTGTTGTTAGATCGGCCTGTGATTGCCAGGTCTACTCACATATTTCAGATCAGAACTTTGTTGGCTATTCAAAAGAGAGTGAACCGCGTTTTGGTCGCCTGTGGAAAGAGGCGGTCTCTCGAACGATCATAGATACCAGCACAAGTCTTGTTGTCTTAAGTAATGGAAAGCCGGCACAGACTTATTACTTCTCTTCTTCTGGAGGAGCTACACAATCCACTCTCGATGCGTGGGGAACAGCTACCGCCTACACACAATCAGTTCCCGATACTGCAAGCGTCGATGTCGCACTCAACCCGCGATTTGCATACTGGAAGGCATCGATTGCTCAAGATGTGATTGCCAAGGCATTTCTCTTGCCCGATGTTCTCACTTTAGAAATCATCTCTCGCAACGAGGCAGGTGCTGTGACCTTCATTGCAGCAACATCATCTACCGGAGTGACCAAGAAAATTCGTGGAGATACCTTTAGAAGTCGAGTAAAGCTCTTCTCGCCGTGGTTCTCGTTAGTTGGCGTGTAGAACAGAGTTCAAGCCGCCCCACGAACCTTCACGCATCACAACTTCGAGTGAACCATCGAGCGAGTTGCGTCTAAATAGTAAGTTGCTTGCTCCGCTGAGTGTGCCCGCTTTTACGATCTCACCATCGGGTAGTCGAACCTTTGCAGCTGCTGTGATGTAGGTACCGGCTTCAATGACACAGTTATCGCCAAGTGATATTCCTAAACCAGAATTTGCTCCGAGAAGACACTTCTTTCCAACAGAAATCACTTGCTTTCCGCCACCACTGAGTGTTCCCATAATTGAGGCACCACCGCCTACATCGCTGCCATCATCGACAACAACTCCTGCAGAGATACGTCCCTCAACCATTGATGTACCGAGAGTTCCTGCGTTGAAGTTAACAAAACCTTCATGCATCACAGTTGTGCCGGGTGCAAGGTGAGCACCTAGACGCACACGATCTGCATCAGCAATGCGCACTCCTGATGGAATTACATAATCAACCATGCGTGGGAATTTATCGACGCTCAATACAGTGACGTGGCCATCGCGAGCTCGTAGCCCTGCACGCACATCCTCAAAACCATCAACAGCGCAAGGTCCGGCAGAGGTCCATACAACATTTGTAAGCAGACCAAAAATTCCATCGAGTGAGAGACCATGCGGCTTTACCAAGCGATGCGAGAGGAGATGAAGTCGCAGGTAGGCATCAATGGCATCAACAGGTGCGACTGAAAGATCGATTTCGCAGGAGACGACTTCGCGTCTGACCTTTCTTACATCATCGCTGCCAACGCTATTGAGTAGCGCTTGTGATGGTGAGCCTTGGATCGCTCCTAATGCTGGAGCTGGAAACCAGACATCGAGAACTGTTGAGCCAGCCAATGTGGCAATTCCATGGCCATGAGCAAGAATCTTTTGAGACGACATGTGCTCACAATATCGCCTATCCTTAATTTCATGGTGAGCCATTCAGAGAACACACTTGCAATACAGGTTGAGTGTGCTGCACCCATTGAAAAAGTGTGGGCTGAGATTGCTGATTGGAGCGCTCAGGGTGAGTGGATGCTTGCTACTCGAGTGTGGGTGACATCAGAAATTACTGAAGGTGTTGGTACATCGATCGCAGCTTTCACAGGGCCAGCCCATCGAATCTATCCATCACTTGCCTTCTTAGGTTTACTAGACACAATGACTGTGACGACATGGCAGCCGCCGCATAGATGCGATGTCATACACACTGGAAAAATTCTCAAAGGAACTGGAACATTTCAGCTTGCTCCAACCGGTCCGAATTCATGCACCTTTTACTGGAGCGAGACGATCCATATGCACCGTGCACTCTTTCTCTTGAGCGCACCCTTTATCTGGGTGGGTGTACGCATTTCACTGGGACGCTTCCGTCGTCTCTTTCGCAATTAATCCCGAAGTAATGCTCGGATAGCCAACCAGGGGTAATCAGGAACGGGTAATCTCGTCTCATGGCGGCGCCGAAAACTCTGGCCGAAGTGCTTGCAGCACTTCCGGAGGAGGAGCGCATCATCTTGACCTTGTCCTACCTGCGTGGGATGAGACCCAGTCAGATTGCAGCCCTGTTACACGTACCGGAAAAGTCTGTTGAAGCGGTGATCGCCTCAGGAAAGGCGAGACTTACTGCGCAATTGGGGCTCTAGCCCGACTCCGATTTCATGTATCGGCCCCGAGTGCGAGATACTTACTCCCTTACTTCCACCGAACTTCCAGCCTCTGGCTGAAAGTCCACGCTCTAAAGGAGTCTCATCATGGCAGCTATGAAACCACGCACTGGTGATGGACCAATGGAAGTGACAAAGGAAGCTCGCTCACTCGTGATGCGTATTCCTCTCGAAGGTGGAGGACGACTTGTCGTCGAACTCAACCCAACTGAGGCGAACAATCTCAGTGCAGCCCTCGAAGCTGCCGTCGCGCTTATCAAGAAGTAAATTCTTCTGGCAAAGCCACCTCATTCTTATGAAGATTAGCGCGCTCAATCCAGATTTAGACTCCGTCGCAACCGCTGACGTCATCGTCATTAGTTACATCATTCTTCCGCAGGAAAATTCCACCGACTCTGAAGTTATCTTTAACGCTCACCCTGGACTTATCAAGCAGGTTGAGAAGCACTTTGGAATTGAATTACGCGATGAGCTCTCATTCTTCTCACCGACCGGAAAAGCCGGAGAACTCAACGAGATCCCCGTCAGCGCAGAAGATAGTCCGGTAGAGAAGATCATTCTCTTAGGGCTAGGCGATCAATCACTTGCCTCATTTAGAACTGCAGGTGCAGCCCTTGGCCGTAAAGCCCGTGGCGCTGGAAAAAACTTTGCAACCCTTGCTCCGACTAAACGCGATGAAGTAATTGCCTTTGCATCATCAGCAATGCTCGGTGCCTATACATGGAATTTGAAGAGTTCACCAAAGCCAGCAGAGTCTGAAATCGAGATTGTTACTGCAGATGCATCACCTGTGGACCATGCACGAGTGATCGCAGATGCTGTCTGTCGCGCTCGCGATCTGATTCACACACCTTCAAATATTAAGACTCCATTGTGGATGGCCACACAAGCGCGTGCGATTGCTTCCGAGTACGGATTAGAGATCAACGTTCTTGCCGGCACAGGTTTAAAGGAATTCGGTGGACTTCGCGCAGTTGGAAATTCTTCTCCTCAACCTGGTCCGCGATTTATTCATCTGACATATACACCTAAGGGTGCGAAGAACAATTCACGCATTCCTCACGTGGTCATCGTTGGAAAAGGAATCACCTTCGATACCGGTGGTATTTCACTGAAACGCCCCTACGACACCATGATGGCGATGAAGAGCGATATGGCAGGAGCTGCTGCAGCCCTTGCAACAATCAGCGCACTGCCACAGCTTGGTGCGCAGGTAAAGGTAAGCGTTCTGATGATGTGCGCAGAAAATGCGCTCTCTGGCACATCCCAGCGTCCAAGTGATGTGATCAAGCATTATGGTGGAAAGACTGTTGAGGTCATCAATACTGATGCTGAAGGTCGCCTCGTTCTTGCAGATGGGTTAGCTTTTGCAGATATCAATTTAGATCCAGATTACATCGTTGATATCGCAACGCTCACAGGTGCTGCAACGTTAGGACTTGGTCGCCAGTATGCAGCGATGTATACACGTAACACTCATCTTGCTCACACTTTGGCAGAGATCGGTGAGCGCACAGGAGATCGCGTCTGGCATATGCCACTTATCGATGATTACTTAGATGGTCTTGAAAGCGATATTGCAGATCTCAATCACACAGCAGATAAGGGCCACTACAGCGCCGGATCAGTCACCGCTGCGCTATTCCTAGAACAATTTGTTGGCGAACGTCAGTGGATCCACCTCGATATTGCCGGAACTGCTCGCAGCGAGAGTGATTCTGGAGAAAACCCTAAAGGTGGCACTGGATTCGGCGTGCGTTTGCTCGTGGAGTGGCTAACATCCCTCTCATGATCAATCAGATTGACCCGCACGCGTACGCTGAAAGCTTTATTGGCGAGAGCGTCGATAAGACTCAGGCGAGAGCGCGCGGAAGTGAAGTAGGGGCGATCGATGTCTCACCAGGAGTGGGTTCATATCTTCGACATCTTGCACACATTCTCGATGCACAATCTGTTGTTGAAATCGGAACTGGCTCTGGAGTCGGAGCGCTCTGGGTATTAGAAGGAATGCTTCCTAGTGGAACTCTCACATCAATCGATGGTGAACAAGAACATTCTGCAATCGCAAAGATTGCGCTACAAGATGCACAGATTGCACAATCTCGTTTTCGTTTAATCACCAACCCTGCAATTGAGGTAATGACCAAGCTTGCAGATCGTGCATATGACTTAGTTATCTTTAGAGATAACGCTGAAGATCTCCATGATGCGATCATCGAAGCTCATCGCATTCTGCGCAGCGGCGGAGTCTTTGTCATCGATAACTTCTTTGGTGGCGCAAAGGTGAACGATCCAGCTCAGCGCGATCCCAAGACGATCGCCTTACGCGATGCTGGGAAATTACTTAAAGGTGAGACTGAAAAGTGGGTGACTTCGCTGATTCCCGTTGGGGACGGTTTGTTACTGGCTACCAAGTTGTAGAAAGATATCTGCCATGACCGATCCAGCTTCACAACAACCTATGGGCACAGGACCTTGGTGGGTCCCATCCTCCTCCCACGGTAAGGCGAAATTTGTTACCCGTCCGAATGCACTCTTGATGGCAGGAATTGCGGGATTAGTCGGTGCGGTCTTTGGTGCAAGTTCATCTGGTTCACTCTTTGGCCACGACATTAAATTAACGTCAGTTAACTCTTCCATCGAACGACCACCAGGATCTGTAGCCGATATTGCACAACGTGTATTGCCATCAGTCGTCTCCATCTCCGCAGAGAGCTCTTCGGGCGGAGGAACTGGAACAGGTTTTGTCATCGATAGCACTGGTTACATTTTGACCAATAACCATGTCATTGCAGATGCTGCAGCCGATGGCGGAGATATCGAAGTTCAACTTAACGATGGAACGATTCTCCAGGCATCGATTATCGGACGTGACTCCTCATACGACTTAGCAGTTCTTAAGGTAAATCAAACTGGGCTTACAGCGCTCACCTTTGGCGATAGCGATGATGTTGCAGTTGGAGATTCTGTGATTGCCATCGGTTCACCACTTGGACTAAGCGGCACAGTAACTCTCGGAATTGTCAGCGCAAAAGATCGTGCAGTAACAGCTGGAGAATCTGCAGGAGATAGTTCATTCATCAACGCTATTCAGACCGATGCCGCGATTAATCCTGGAAACTCTGGGGGACCACTCGTTAATTCAGCTGGTGCGGTCATCGGAGTTAACTCTGCGATTGCAACACTTGGATCTTCTTCTCTCTCATCGCAATCAGGTTCGATTGGACTTGGCTTTGCAATTCCGATCAACCAAGCTCGCAAGACCGCTGAACAGTTGATCAAGAATGGAAAGGCTACCTACCCGGTCGTTGGTGTTTCTGTTGATATGCAATATGCCGGCGATGGCGCAAAGATTGCCGATACTTCTAATGCAATTCTTCCAGGCGGGCCAGCATCAAAGGCAGGCCTTCGTGCCGGTGACCTCATCGTTAAATTCGATGGACGCACAATCACCACTCCTGAAGAGCTCATTGTCGCTATCCGTTCGAAGAATGTTGGCGATAAGGTTGTCATTGAATACAAGCGTGCAGGTAAGCCATTTACAACTTCTCTCACATTGACGGCAGGTAAATAATGTTTGACTTCGGATTCGGTGAGGTAATCGGCTTAGTCGTACTTGCGCTGATCCTTGTCGGACCCGAGAAAATGCCTCGCGTTGCCGGTGATCTGGCAAAGATGATCAAGAAAGTTCGCTCACTTACCAATACAGCCACTGCGGAGATTAGAGATAACCTCGGTCCTGGCTTCGAAGATCTCAAACCAGCCGATCTCAACCCAAAGACATTTATTAAGCGTCAGGTTGCATCAGTTCTCGATGAAGAAGATGCAAACGATCGCGAGAAGAAGCGTGCCGGCGAATCTGCCTTCAACCCAAAGATTGATCCAGATCTCCTATGAGCCTTATCGAAAATATCAATGCCGCACTAGCAACTGTGCAGGATCCCGAACTTCACCATGCACTTCCTGAGCTGGGAATGGTTGAGAGCGTTGCAGAATCAGGTGGAGTTGTTGATTTAACGATTCTCCTAACAATTTCTGGATGCCCCATGAAAGATCGCCTCACCACCGATATCACGGCGGCAGTCGGCGCAGTCGATGGTGTCAAAGAAGTTCGCATCAACTTTGGCGTTATGACAGAAGAGGGTCGCAATAAGGTCAAACTCTTGGTTCGCGGCGGCCGTGAAAAATTTATTCCATTTGCACAACCTGATTCATTGACTCGCGTCATTGGTATTGCATCAGGTAAAGGTGGCGTAGGTAAATCTTCTCTGACGGCAAATCTGGCAGTTGCTGCGGCGCAGAAGGGTCTGCGCGTTGGAATTTTAGATGCTGATGTCTACGGTCACTCAATCCCTCGTTTGATGGGGTTAGTAGGGGCACGTCCTACCGCAATTGATCAGATGTTTATTCCTCCTGAGAGCTATGGCGTAAAGACGGTCTCAATGGAGATGTTTAAACCTGAGCGGGCAGATGCAGTTGCATATCGTGGACCACTTCTGCACCGAGTTCTCGAGCAGCTGCTCTCTGATGCATATTGGGGAGATCTGGATCTCTTACTCCTTGATCTTCCACCTGGAACAGGAGATTTAGCGATCTCACTCGGTCAATTGATTCCGACATCTGAAATTCTTGTAGTCACAACACCGCAGATTGCTGCTGCAGAAGTTGCAGAACGTGCAGGACGCATTGCCCACCAGATGCATCAACGAGTCATCGGCGTAGTTGAAAATATGTCTGCCTTTATCTGCCCTACGTGTGGTGAATCAACTGCGCTCTTTGGTGAAGGTGGGGGAGAAGAGACAGCTGCCCGACTTTCAACGCTAGTCGGAGCAGATGTTCCGCTGCTAGGAAAGATTCCTTTTGCACCTGAATTACGTACAGGTGGAGATTCTGGTTCACCGATCGTTGATGCAGCACCTGATAGTCCAACTGCGCTAGCTATTAAGAGCGTTGCAGATAAATTAATTATCCGCGATAAATCACTTCTTGGAGTCAGGCTCGGAATTTCGTCGTAGATCTTCTTTGATCTCGTCAGCTAGATCGCCCAGCTGATCCTTTAAGAAGTCACGTGTTGCAACTTCACCAAGTGCAATGCGAAGGCTTGCTAATTCACGAGTGAGATATTCGGTATCGGCCATGCTTCTATCGTTACGCGCACGATCTTCAGCAAGAGCGATTCGATCTCTATCTGCTTGACGGTTCTGTGCGAGCAAGATCAGTGGCGCTGCATATGATGCCTGGAGCGAGAGAATTAAAGTCAAGAAGATAAATGGATAGGTATCAAAACGCAGATCCTGAGGTGCAAGTGAGTTCCAGGTGACCCATGAGAGAACAAAAACTGTCATGTAGACCAAGAAACGAGCAGTTCCTAGGAAGCGTGCAAATTTCTCTGAGAGGCGACCGAAAGCTTCTGCATCGATATTTGGTCGAAGAGAACGTCGAGTCTCGCGCGGAGTATCTAGGCCATTCTTACGTGCCATGGTTACACCTGCCCTTCAACTTCATTGGTGATGTTCTCTAAATCGGTGCGTGTGTGATCGCGATGATCAATACGCCAATTATCTGGCAGCAAGTGATCAAGCACGTCATCGACAGTTACTGCGCCTAATAGTCGCTCATTTCCATCGACAACCGGAACGCTCAATAAGTTATAGCTAGCAAGGTATGAGGAGACCTCATTGAGTGTGGCCTCTGGGCTAAGTCCTTGAGTATCGGTATCTACCAAAGATCCAAGAAGCGTTGCAGGTGGTTCGCGTAGTAAACGTTGATAGTGAACCATTCCGATGAAGCGACCGGTCGGCGTCTCTAGTGGTTGGCGAGTAACAAAAACTTGTGAGGCCAGCGCAGGAGAAATTTCACTCTGTCGCACAACAGCAAGTGCATCAGCAACTGTGTAATCGGCGCTCATGATGAGAGGCTCAGTTGTCATCATTCCACCCGCAGAGTAATCCTCATATGTCATCAAGCGAATAACATCTTCGGCATCTTCTGGTTCCATCAATTCAATGAGTTCCTGTGCACGCTCTTCACCGACCTCGCGAAGCAAGTCGGCAGCATCATCTGGATCCATCTCTCCCAGAACATCTGCGGCGCGCTCACCTTCGAGTTCGCTTAAGAGAGAGACTCGCTCTGCCTCATCCATCTCTTCAAGAACATCTGCAAGTCGTTCGTCATCAAGTGCTCGCGCAACTTCAAGGCGACGCTTAGGCGCTAAATCTTGAATCACCGCTGCTAAATCTGCTGCGCGCAGATTGCCCAACGTAGAGAGAAGGTTTGATGTTCCTTGCTCGCTTTCAGGGGCTGCAAAGCCATGAACTTCATCCCATGAGACAGTCGACGTTGCACCTTTTCTGCGAATTCCACGGCCACGCTTCATGATGTGAACGCGCGTGATCAGCCAATCGTTAGTGCGGTTCTGCTCCATACCAAGATCTTCAACGACAACTGGTTCGCCACTTTCAATTAATGTGATGGAACGATCAAGGAGATCGCCCAGCACAAGAAGTTCTCCAGCCCGTGATTCAAAGCGACGCATATTTACTAAACCAGTAATGACAACAGTTCCCGATTCAATTGAAGTTACACGTGTGATCGGAACAAAGACTCGACGGCGTAGTGGAACTTCAACGACTAAACCGAGAATGCGAGGAGGTTGATTATTTGCACGCAGGGTCGCAACAGCATCTCTCACCTTGCCAACTGGATCACCATTAGGATCAAAAACTGCCGTTCCAGCTAATCTGGCGAGAAACACTCGATTAGACATGTTTGCGCTCATAGGCAAATCGTATCGGTCTCTCACACATCAGATACCGTTGCCCTATGTCCTCCATCGAGAACCACACTCAGATACCTGAGCGTCCAGATCTGATTCGCCTGGGCCTTGGCATTATCGGAATTGGTACATCTGGACCCCTCATCGCACTCAGCGCAATGCCTGTTGTGACCTTAATCTTCTGGAGAAATCTTGGTGGGGCGCTCTTCACCCTTCCCTTTGCGCTCTCAGATCTTCGCAATAAAGATCGCCATCATCGAAAAGCCCTGGCCCTCTCAGCTCTCTCAGGCGTGGTCCTTGCTCTGCACTTCATCGGATTCTTTCTTGCGATGCGATGGACGACCGTTGCTGCAGGTACAGCCCTCGTCGCACTACAACCAATATTTGCCGCACTCTTTGTCAGATTACTCGGTGGAAATATTCCATCGCGCGCCTGGTTAGGTATGGGAGTTTCATTTATCGGGGTGATCATGATTTCAGGTGTTGATCTTTCAATTTCATGGCTGGCATTTAAGGGAGATGTCGCAGCAGTTATTTCAGCATCCCTTGCAGCCATCTACATGTTGCTGGGATCGCAAGCCCAGAAAGAGATTGGCACTCATAGCTACACATCGATCTGTTACTTTGTTTGCGCGTTAACTGCGCTACCGATAGCTCTCGTTGCAGGTTTTGAAGTGCTGCACTTTGCAGGTAAAGAGTGGCTGATCTTGTTAGGTCTTATAGCAGGTGCACAAATCCTGGGACATTCAATGTTTAACGCAGCTCTCAAGAGAGTCTCTCCAGCGATCGTCTCGCTCATCGTCTTCTTTGAAGTTCCAGTAAGTACCTTGCTCGCAATCTGGTGGTTGGATCAACGCCCACCTGTTGCGCTAATCCCAGGAATTATTGTGATCCTGACAGGGTGCATACTTGTCGTACTGCGCACCCGACCAACTGGAGTGATGATCGACGAATGATAGATCTCCACACACATACAACCAATAGCGATGGAACAGATACTCCGCACGCTCTGGTTAATAAAGCGCTATCTGAAGGCATCACAATACTTGGCGTCACAGATCACGACACAACCTCTGGGTGGGAGGATGCGATTCGTGCACGCAGAGCTCATCTATCTCTCGTGCTAGGTGCCGAAATTTCTTGCCTTACAGAAGATGGCGTTGCAGTCCACATGCTTGGCCTGCTCTTTGATGGCGGCAACGAAAAGATGCAGGTAATGCTTGAGGAATCTCGAGATTCACGGCTTCCGCGTATGCGTCGCATGACTGAACTTTTAACAGCAGATGGCATCGATATCTCTCTCGAAGAAGTCTTCGCCGCAATGCCTGATGGTGCAACGCTGGGTCGTCCACACCTAGCTGATGCACTTGTTGTAAAGGGACATGTTGCAAGTCGCGATGAGGCATTTGCCGACTTACTTCATAACGGTTCAAAGTATTACGTCACACATATTGCGCCAACTCCCGAAGATGCAATCCGAGTGATTCGACATGCTGGGGGAGTTGCAGTTATTGCCCATCCCTTTGCAACTCGTAGAGGTCAGACACTTTCTGCAATGAGCTTTCCGTCGCTGATAGAGGCTGGACTTAATGGAGTAGAAGTTGATCATCGTGATCACTCACATGCCGAACGCGAACAACTGCGAGGCATTGCAGGTGATCTGGGTCTCGTTATTACCGGTGCAAGCGATTATCACGGAACCGGAAAGCTCAACTCAATAGGCGAAAACCATACGGATCCTGCACAATGGGAGCGTTTGGAATCGATGGCCGATGCTCGAAGGGTAGTTACAGAATGAATCTGACTGAAGTCAGCGCACTTACATTTGCGGTGCAATCTTTCGTCACATTACTTGTGATTATGGATCCACCTGGAGCAACACCAATCTTCTTGGCCCTTGTCTCAGATAAGTCACCAAAGGAACGTATTCGATTGGCGTGGCAGGCTGCGACAGTCTCTCTCATCGTCATTACAACTTTTGCACTCTTTGGACAGTTCGTTCTTGATTACATGAATGTTTCTATGGAATCACTCCAAGCAGCAGGTGGCTTGCTCTTGCTCTATGTATCTCTGCAACTCTTGACTGGACGAGTCGATGAGGGTGATGCATCAGGAAATAAGAATATTGCTCTTGTGCCTCTTGGAACTCCGCTGTTAGCAGGACCTGGAGCGATCGTTGCGACGATGATCTTCGTCAAGCAAGTTGATTCTGCAGAACTTGCAGTAGGTCTGATTGCCGCTGTCGTTGCAGTTCACATCATCATTGCACTTGCGCTGATGGCATCGACAAGAATTCTTTCGATCATTAAGGATGCTGGCGTAACCCTCCTTGCTCGAATCGCTGGTCTCTTGCTCGCGGCTATCGCAGTTCAGATGCTTGTTGATGCCATCAAAATCCTCTCCGCCTAATTCGATGAAGTACGATCCACGCGGCATCTATAGCCCTGAAAGTATTGTCTGGAAGATTCACTCTGATCCAGCGATGGTCATCGGCGGAATTCGCGCACTCTTTGAGCAAGCCCTCCACCCAGTTGCAATGGCTGGCGTGGCTACCCACTCGAACTTCCGTGAAGATGCGTGGGGACGATTGCAACGAACCGGTGATTATGTTGCAACTTTGACTTTTGGCTCGACGCAGCAGGCAGAAGAGTTAGCCGCTCGCGTAAGAAAGGTGCACACCAAGTTAGCTTTAGATAATCCCCATGAACTCCTCTGGGTACATATGGCGATGGTTGATTCATTTCTAGATATTGCATTTCGTTCAGGAATGAATCTGACGGAAGCAGAAAAAGACGAGTACGTGCGTGAGATGGTGGAATTCGGCGATCTAGTCGGAGTGCCTCGCAGCGATGTTCCAGCAAGCTATCAAGAGTTACGCGATTACTTCCAAGAGATTGCTCCAGAGCTATCTGCAACAGATGATGCAAAGCGGGCAGCTATCTTTCTTACTCTGCCACCTCTTCCAACAGTTATTCGTTTTGCGACACCTGCGGCCCCTGCATGGGCAGCTATTAGCGCTCTGGCTGCAGCCAGTCTTCCGCGCTGGGCGCGCGATCTCTATGGATGGCCG